>Ga0209367_1013183_pt1 | contig 10686 bp, 8 predicted proteins | sample WorMetLIZISLAND2_FD_187412 | JGI IMG/M metagenome (GOLD analysis project Ga0209367, IMG submission 187412) | Marine gutless worms symbiont microbial communities from Max Planck institute for Marine Microbiology, Germany - Olavius geniculatus... ...
CCTCCCTTTCTCTTAGAAGTAGGCCCCCTTAAATTCAGCTAGGGGATCTGGGGGAGCGCTGTAAGCTCCCCCAGCAGGGTCTGGGGCGGAGCCCCAGCCGAAATCGAATTTGGTGCATTTTCAGCCTTAAAATGTGACATCTCGAGGCACCAATTTGAATGACTTTCCTGAGAATCAGTTGACCAAATTTTATGCAGTTGACACAGTAAATGTATATAACAGTCATTAACAGACCAATAAATCTAACACTTCTCCACTCTAACAACCTTGGATGTTCTATAACACACTTGAACTGACAAAATTATACTCAACTGATGAGTCCAACTGATAGTCTAATAAATGTTTCTTAACTGGCCTACGTATACATAAGTATACATGCTTAGCTTACGTGTTGCGATTTAAAATCCATTAATCAACCAAAGTCTACTGCAAGCACACATGTCCTATATCTCATCAGAAAACTACTGTAACACAGCAAAAACAACACAAATTTGACATTTTAGCTGTGTCACGTTTAATCAAAGTTACAATTTACAGAGAAAAAATGAAATCATAAATCCTTGGGGGTCCGTAGGCCCCCCAGCCACCCCTAAATGACGCCCCTGCATGGCTTTGGCGTTTAGGAACCAGTTCTATCTACAGAATTCTGTTACTATTACCTCAGCAGATCCTGACCTTATGTCGCCTGCTGTTAAATTAATGTCGCGCAAAAATTAGACTAATCTGGTTATGATATATTGAAAAGGCGGATGTGTTAGCTCGTAGAATCGGTACTGCGATTATTCGATTTAACTGTGTTGATCTTTAAAGTAAAGCCTGAAATTAACTAGGCCTATCGTGGAATGTGGGACTTAAGATTGGGCAATTAACAGGATGTAGCCGCTCTCGCACTTATGGGCTAATAACAGCAGTCATTGAACGAACATTATGCACGTATCTGCTGATGCTAAATACAATCTTTTTCATCGCAAACTTACTGCTTGTGAGGGAAGATCAACCACCACTGAGATGGAAATATTTCAAACACTACACAAATCAAAACCCACTGCATCCGGTTTGGATAGTCTCCCAGCATGCTGTCTTGTCTGGCAGCAACGATTGTTGCAAGCTGCAGCGCCCATGATTGCTGATCTCACTTGCTGTTTCATTTATCCCGCATCTCAGCGTGAAGTAGATGTCAAAAGTCCAGTATATACAGGGTATGTTCAGTTACCGAATTAAATTTCTGAAGTACTTACACAACCAATAGTCAGCAAAAACCAGGTATGTTCTGTTATCTGCTTTATTCTTCTCAGTTTGTTGCCGCTGAACACTCCATAAACAGCAACTAACAATGTAAGTTAAATTGTCTAGTTTATAACGAAAAATCAGCACAAAAGTATGAAAAATCCAGCAACATACCTGGTTATTGAAAGATAAGGGGGTCTTAATTTTAACATTTTTATTCAGAATTTTGCAGAGGTAGATAGTACGGACTGTGCTAAAGCCGAATATGCAGTTTCCAGCAAGTACCAGGTATGTCGACATACCTGGTATGTCCACGGAACCCCTCATTTATGGAAAAGCTTTACCAATCCTGAAACTAGAGTCTTCCAAGCAGCCGACGGTGAAGATCTGATGACCTAGCTTGCACCGTTTGACAGATCCATCTAGTGCAAACACTATCAGTGAATAATATAATTTGTATAGCACAATAGTTCACGTTATAAAAGGAGAAATTCAGTCTAGGAGGAGTTGAGAGTCAGTAGATTAGCAGTCACCTGGAAAGAGAGATGTTGTAAGACATCTAAAAGGCAAGTTAGACTGGAATGGAAATCAGGTGGGCTGGCCAAGGACTTTATCTCAAGGCCAAGGCCAAAGACGAGGACACTGCTTTGTCCTTGAAGTGCCTCAAGAACCAGGACAAGACCTCGAGAACACGACAGCCAAAAAGTACAGTCAGCAGAATGCAGCGGTCAGACTGAATCAGAAAAATCAAGAATTGTGTCCATAATTATGTCTTAGGTAGCCTTGTAATAATTCGGATTTGTGGGTGTTGAGCCTGGGACTGACAGAGCACTTATATCAGCGTATTCACTGTTTGTAACTCATCAGAATATGCCGAACATGTAAGAAAAACGACTATGTATGCTAGCAATAAATTGCATGTATTTCCCCAGTGCCATGACAGCAGTACTTACACAAACAGTAGGCTACAATAAGCACAACAACATACTGCACCTTAACACAAAGTTAACAGACAACATAATTTAATAGATCTGTTCCCGGACTTATTCCTGTAGAGACAAGTGGATGCGATCACACTGACAGAAGCAACCAGGGCGTCTACACCATATAAACCTTAGAGGAAATGTTCCAAAAAGAAAATAGGGGGAAGTTTCTTTGATAATTTAGGGCGGGAAAGTAGAATAGGCTATTATAATTCTGCATTTCTGTAAGAGTTGTTCAATGATTTACGAGATCTTGCAAGCAGAAGCGTTCTGTGACGCTTAGAATGCATTAAATTCGTTTTTTCACCGAGGCTCCTCCCTGGACCCGCTGGGGAAGCTCACGATGCTCCCCAAACTACAGTAGTTGGCTGGATACCCTCTCTCCATTCCTTACCCCCTCGACGCCTATGGCGCCTTGTTCTCGGCGCTTCACCTTGAGCTGGGGAGGCGGGAGAGAACTTGCTCCACAGACTTAGGAAGATAGATGCCCCTGTACAGAGCAAAGGTCCTGAAGCAGCAGCATCATGGCAGTGTTCAAAGAAAAGGGCAATTGCACTCCCCTACATTTTAGAAAATTTTCGTCCAAAGACACACAAGCTGGGGCTGAAAATCGTCCAACTTGGGGGCAAATTTCAAAGAAAACTTATAATTTTCAGCAACCCCAATCTCCTCTGTCCTCAATCTGCAGCTAAGCTGTCTGTCGCTTCTCACCCAGGCCTGTCGAGAGAGGGCGTAAGGGGGATAAGTTACCTCAGGCCCCGCAACATTTTGGGGGCCCACACCATCGCTCAAAAATACAAAGTAGCTATTGCTAAAATCAGAACTGGAAAGGCTCCTGGTATTGATGGAGTGACGGCTGAGCATGTATTAAATTGTCATCCTACAATATCGTTGCATTTGCTAACATTGTTTAATGCAATTGTTAAGCACAATTATGTCCCCGCTGAGTTTGGATTTGGGGTTACGATACCACTGTTGAAAGATGACAACGTAGATAGATCCAATATAGATAATTACAGAGCAATAACGATTAGTCCTGTGCTGTCATAGATTTTCGAACACTGTTTGTTGTTTCGTTTTAACCATTATTTTGAAACATCTGATCTTCAGTGTGGGTTTAAAGCAAAGGTTGGATGTAATGAAGCGGTTGATAGAAATCTGTGAGCGGGAAATGGCATGGCTGGACATGCAGTTTAATAGCCGTAAATCGTGCATAATTAGATGTGGACCTAGACATAAAAAGGAATATGCTGATGTCTTTCTAAATGGCGTTCCATTACGACAGTGTAAATCATTTAAATATCTCGGTATTGTGTTTGAAAGTGGGTCTAAGCTTAAGATTTCTCTTGCGGCCAAAAGAATCAAGTTTTTTAGAGCTTTCAATTACATTTATAGCTGTATGGGTACTACATCTTCACCCATGGTTTTATGTCATTTGTTGAATGTGTTCTGTTACCTGTCCTACTCTATGGGCTTGATGCAGTTCCTTTGTCAAATGCCAACATGGCCACACTAAAGTCAACATGGAGAGTTGCTTTATACAAAATATTTCATGTATGGGATATAAACAATCTGCTGTATATACAACGTTGTATGGATATTCTCCCTATTAGTTTTGTTGTTGACCTTAGAAAGTTAAATTTTTTTGCATAAGCAAAGTGTGCACGTCATGACTATTGTTAATGCTGTATTTTACATTTTTTGGTTTTAGAGAATATGATATCTTATGTACAAGATATTCTGTTACCAAAGGACAGTCTCGCAAGTGTGTCTGGAATGCTTTTTTATCGTGTTTTTAGTTTTGCAAGTGTGTCTGGAATGTTTTTTTCGTGTTTTTAGCTTTACCTAGCTTTAGTTTCTCTTTGTATATGTATTATTCTGACTTACACTGTACTGTGTGAATTGAAATAAATATATAACCACATTTTTACCGTCGGCTGCCCTAAAGTCTCTAGTTTCAGGATCCGTAAAGTTTTTCCATAAATTCAAAAGAGGTCACCCTGAGCGAGGGCGCTAAATTAGAGGGATAGGGAAAATTTACGATTTGGGCCAATAAGTCGCTGTATCTCAGAAACGGTGCGAGATAAAGCTTAGGTTATTATTAATTGCTAATAGGAAGTCGTACTGTCGTACACGGGCTTGCGATTGGCACCAGGAGCAATAACCTTAGATAATCTTAAACACAGAAATAGAGGGTTTTATGGATTTTTGGCGATTTTAGGCTGCGATACAGATTTTAAGAGCGAATTGCGCCAAAATCGCTATAGATAGACAAGGACAAGCTGTGTACTGTATTTTCAGCATTAAACGTAGATTTCAATGTTCAAGCCTCGACCTTCTATGTTCAAAAAAACCTGCACACGACGGCATCAGAGAGCGGTACCCCTTAAAAGTCATCATTTTACCGCTGTTGGCCAGTATAGCGTGAAAACGGTTGCACATAGGCATAAGCATGCTGCTTTCACAACAAGCACTTGTAACAAGATTTTCAGTCGTATTAACATCGATGACTGTGAAAGACCTTGAACTCCCAAAATAAGGGCTTCTATTGTTTTTGTGATCTTCGGCTTTTGCACACACTTCAGGAATGAATTGCGACAAAATGGCTGGAGATAGACGAAGACAATTTGCGAACACGAACTGCTATAGGATTTCGCGCGTCTCGTAAGCATTAGCTCAGATTTCTTGTACAAATCGTATCCTTGGATTTGTTAATCATACAAAGGGTAAAAGACTCAGTCATTTCGGTATACCCACCGTATTATATAGAGCTGCGACGTGTGCGAACATGCTTTAATGAAGCTACATAATCTTTTTCGGCTGCGCTAATACCATTGATTCAAATTCATTATTAACGAGGACCAGACACATTACTCGTGTGCACTCTCATAAAATATGCAAGCAATATTCTAGCCGCACTCTTCGTTCTTTTTTTAATGAACGTATCGTAAATATTTGGAAAAGTCTGCCTGTCGATAGAGATTTCTCGTCACTCGTAGTTTTATACAGCACATTAACAGTTTGGGGTTTCTAGAGTTTTGTTGTATTAAGTGTTTGCTGTTCTGTCAAGTTACGCTCAGTTTTGTATTTATGCCTATTATCAGTGCAACTTTGTTGTTGTCTTATAGCCCGGCTTACTAAGCCCTTTTGTCTGTTCTGCTGTTATGTTGTTTTTGAGCAAATAAGTGATGATGTCGATGATGACGATGATGACGATGACAAATTGGTATTCCCAGATCGTTCAATGAGCTGTCACAGACAATACAGAATAGAGAATATAATCGCTGGCTTGGATGAGGCAATACATTACATTACGTCAGGAGCGATGTAGTTTCGGACAGACAGAACGACAGTTAGACAATAGATTACAGCCACACGCACGGACCGACGATCGCATACGGTAAATTCGGTTACTCTCCACCCGTGCGGCGATTCAGCGCCGGTGTATTTCGCGTCACCGGCATCGAAGTCGGTCCAGCGAACAGATGACAAATGAAGACGTGGAACAAGCCAACCGCGAAGTGCCCTGCCTATACTGGTGACTCTCTGCCGTAATGTCGGTTTCGTCCGATCCCTGAATGTCTGGAAATGTGGGTTATCGACGACGAGTGACGTAGCCCGGACTAAAATGTCCACATGCAGCGACCGTCAGACCGCATACAGAGCGACGTAACTAAACTGAACTAAACTGACATGGTTTAGTTGTTGACGAACTGAGCAATGTGCAAGCACAAGCAGTAATGCATTACAGTAGGCACCGTTCAACAGCGTCGGTGGCCTACGTGACTATGCTTACGTACGCGTCAACCAATGACCAACGAGCTCGCCTTGCTTGCCCATTGGTCAGTTCGTCAAAAACTAAACCGTGCCAGTCCAGTTCAGATCGGTTCAGTTCAGTTACGTTACTGTACGCGTCTTTAGGCACGAGTGGTACGAAACACACGTTTCATGACACTCCATGAAAGTGCGAAACCCACATTTCGAGTACGGTGCCCTACTGGTCTGCCCGGCTGGCTTGCTGGTACTGGTATTATATTGGAGGTCGGTGGTTCGGTCGATTGCTTGTGCGTATAGCTGTCTCGTGTCCACGTCTCGCAGGCAATTTCTCCGTGACGCCCGCGGCAGCCTGCGCGTTGACGGTCCTCCATAGCGACCAACCGCCATGCGATGGACCAGACCGACTATAGCCAATGTGTATACTTGTATATCACGTTTTTAAGTAAGCAAGTACATTTGTATGGCGCACTCGCCGTACAATGTCAGCTGGAATTTGCTTTATCCTTCAGTGACTAACGTTTTTATTTGCATAATCGACTTGAAATATATTAGGTAGGATAGGTAGTCTGACTAAATCGCTATATAGCCCAGTAGGTATATTTACAAATACATGGTTACTTTTATAATAGGCCCCTACGTGTACATACACGTAGCCGCTGTTGTGAATTATGACCGTCTATCAGTGATGCCCAAAATGCACTTCTATCGTTCCCATTTCTTATTTTCAACTGCTTATTTTTTCCACCGGCGTAAAGTCAAGTTTGCACCGCAGCCGAAAATCCCCAAAAAACACTAAAACTCCCTATTTTGGGGGTTTAAGGTCATTCAAGGTTATCGATGTTAATACCGCTAAAAAGCTCGTCACCATGTTTCTCGTGATACATAGCATATCTATGTCTATCTGCAACTGTTTTCACGCTAGACACGCCAATATCAGTAAAAAACCACTTTTTAGAGGGGTGCCCCTTTTTGACGTTTGCGTGCGCATGTCTCCGTGAACTTACGGGGTCGGCACGTATAGACTTCTAAAATCTGCGTTTAATGCTGAAAATTTCATACGCAGGTAGTCTTGGTCTATTTTCAGGCATTTCGTCGCAATTCACTCTTAAAATGTGTGCCGCAGCCAAAAACTGTGAAAAAATTTACCAACACCCTTTTTGGGAGGTTCAAGGTGGTTCAAGGTCAGTGATGTTTACAAATCCAAAAAGCCCGTCACCAGTGCTTGTTATAATATGCAGCATGTCTGTGTTTATCTGCAACCGTTTTCACGCTGGACGAGATAATTGCGGTAAAATAGCCACTTTTAAAAGGATAGCCGTCTTTGACGCCCGCCTGCGCCGGCCTCTTTGAACCTATAAAGGGTCGGGACTTGGACTGCTAAAATCTACGTTTAATGCTGAAAATTCCATACGCAGGTTGTCTTGGTCTATCCCCAACCATTTAGTCGCAATTCAGTGCTGAAATGTACGTTGCATCCAAAAATTGCGAAAAATTCACTAAAACCGGACCTTTTTAGAGGTTCAAGATCGTTCAAGGTAATCGATGTTGATAACTCTAAAAAGCCTGTCACCAGTGCTTGTTACGATAAGCAGCATGTCTGTATTTATCTGCAACCGTTTTTACACTATGCGAGCAAATAACGGCAAAATCACGTTTTAGGGGGTACCCTTCTTTAGCGTTCTCGTTCGAGATAAACCCCCACACCCAGGGCACGAAATTTTGTCGCGATAAACTAGAAACATTGAGGCAGCCCATGGTGAAAATTTCGTGATTCTAGATTGCATTGTTTTGATACAGATCACGAGTGTAACAGACAGACGGACAGATAGACGCCTTATAGAAGATGGCTAAGACGCGCGAAGCATTCTGCTGTCGCGCGTAAAAAGCACAAATAAGCTTATGCACCAAAACGTCTTTAAAATCAACTTACTTATTCATTTCCTGAGCCTCGGGCTAATGAATCTTTTAAGTACGTGACAGCACACGACTTTTCATTTTAGTTTCACTGTGAATGAAAGAGTGGTGAAGTGCAGGACGATGATCAATCATTTCTGTTGTCTTTCGTCCAGACCTAAAACCTACTTTTTACCACAAAATCTCTTTCGGACACTGCTGCTGGTATTCTCTGAAGTCCGGACTGTCCTTACAGATAGGTGAAGTATATTTACCGCAGTTCAAGTTAATCGGCCTTTTCTTTTATGTTCTTTTATTAGTTAATTTCCTTCTTGGATGTTGGAAGAATGGCGATTTTATTCGGATTGCAGGTCTCAAGTCTCGTTTAAAACCAAACACACTTTCACTACGGTTTAGACTTTAGAGTGTGTTGTGATAGAGCAATGAAGCATAATAAATACTAGACCGTGTTGAAAACGTAATTATTTCATAGTTGCGATAATCAGTGTGTTTTGCATGGGACGTGTGTGTTATAAACAGACGCGTGCGTTTCAACCGTCAAGCTTGACTGTAGTGAGATTATTGGCGAGAGGTTATAACAGTGCAGACTCTGTGGTGAGAGATGGAAGGATGAAATAGGTAGTGAAACAAATGTTCGTATTCTGACGCAGTCGCAGGTCTCATCTAACAGCCAGCAGTGATCGTGATTGAATCTCATATCATTGTGCACAGAATCACTGTGGCGGGCCGTCATTATAGCTGCACTTTCTGTCGACGACTTCCGTCTGTGAATGCCCACGACGGCCGTATATATAACGTCATACAGCACCACCCACCACGAGGCCACCCACGTGGAGACCCCGGCGTGATTGTGATTGTGATTGTAGGATTGCGCGTGCACATTGAACTAACGACGCAGTTATCCTGCACCGGTCTGTCTCCATTCATTCCGTCAATCAATCTGCAAAAAAAACGAAGCATCTGATCCATGATAATTTGTCGACGAAGTAAGATCAGTCAGGCGCAGCAGCCATAATTATCACGCCTTATTCTGGTCGCTTTCAGCTGCTGCATCTGATGCAATTGTTAAACAGACGCAGCACGCAATAAATTTTCAAACAGACCCACAAAATCAAATACGATAGTGAAAATCATTCGCTACCCATTCACTACGCAGTTATTAAATTTTGTTTATTTCTTAACGCCTCCATAGTCTGCTGCTATATCCGTGTTTTATTATTTTATTTTTGTGTATTGTTTTAGATACGGTCTGGCAGCGCAGAAGGAGCAGCAACTTGTACGTGATGAAAGTCTGTTACCGAAAACGCGAGTCAACTTTGGAAATGAAATGACACGATGTGAAACGTCAGATATGCTTCAAGAATCCGAAAAAAACTATTTTCAGTTCGATGATGCGAGAAAAACACCAGGTGCATGCAACCTAACGTATAATGCCGATCGTGAAGACAGCAGTTATACACTTAGGTGGATCGAATTGGAGCGGATAAAGGTCAGAGGTTAAAGGTTACAGGTAAAGCGAGATGAGTTCAGCTGTCGACGAATCTTCCACAATGACATCAATGAGATTGATCAACACGACGCCATCGACTACTAACAGTACGGAAGATTGGAGTGACGAATGGCTGCGTGTGACAGTCGCTACTGTTGCTGTGAGCATCATCATCGTCGGCATCGTGTTCGGCAATGGTCTGGTCATCGTCGCAATCGCCGCAGACCGTCGACTCAAGGGCGTTCAGAACTGGTTCGTCGCGTCACTGGCAGTAAGCGACCTCCTGGTCGGCCTGTTCATAATGCCGCTGTCTCTGGCCGCCGAGCTGATGGGGTACTGGGTGTTCGGTGACGTGCTCTGCCAGCTCTGGCTGTCGACCGACGTTCTGCTCTGCACCGCATCCATACTGAACCTCTGTCTTATCAGTCTCGACCGCTACTGGTCCATCACGCGAGCCATTTCTGGTTAAACGTACCCGCATTTTATTGGTCGAGCAAATGCATGAGCCAGTTCTGCCCAAACTTGCCCAGTTTCACTGGTCCATCACTCGTGCAATCTCGTACCTGCGCAAACGGACGCCAAGGCGCGCCGCGCTCATGATCTCCGTTGTCTGGACCATGTCGGGCATTATCTGTTTCCCGCCACTGGCTGGCTGGTCGCGGCCGCAGCCAATCGTCGACGGCCGTCCACTGTGTGTGCTCAGTGAGGAGCCTGGATACGCCATCTACTCGATCGTTGGATCGTTCTACCTGCCGCTGTGCGTCATGGCCGTCGTCTACCTCAAGATCTACCTGGCGAAATGCGTTCAACGGGGACGTTCTGTTTTCTAAGCGGTAGCCGACCTTTTTGTTGCTTTGGATCTACCTGGCGGCGCGGTGGCGCGCTCGGCGAAATATCATAGGCGCCAGCGGCAGGCGCTCGGGTTGTGTCGAGCTGCAGGCGACTGCGCGAACTCGCCCACTGCAACTGGACGACCGCATGCGCGCGCACAGAGTGACGGCGGCGGCGACGACATCGTGCGGCGCGGAAGCCGCTGTCATGGAGTCATCATCATCATGTCAAGTCGCGTCAACAAACGACACGCCGCAAAAGATAAACCGCAAAGTAGAAGCACCGGCAGTCGCTGACGGTGTGACGCAAAGAGCTGCAGTGATCGTCGTGACGCACGTGAACGACGACGACAATGCTGAAAGAGCGGATATACCACCAGTGACTGAGTCTGCTGCAGATATTGCGTGTGTCGCAGCGACCAGCGATCTCTGCGCGAGTCCCTCGCCCGACAAGTCTGTTTTCGAC
>Ga0209367_1013184_pt1 | contig 10686 bp, 7 predicted proteins | sample WorMetLIZISLAND2_FD_187412 | JGI IMG/M metagenome (GOLD analysis project Ga0209367, IMG submission 187412) | Marine gutless worms symbiont microbial communities from Max Planck institute for Marine Microbiology, Germany - Olavius geniculatus... ...
TGTACGTCAAACAGTGATATTGTAAACGAATGTCGAATGTGTTTTAATTTCAGATTACCCAGCGAAATTGTACCGACACGAAGTGTTAAATTAATGTTGAAATTATCGAACGTTGCTTGAGCTTAATATGGCTATGCTTACTAAGTACTGACAGTTTCATTGTTATTATTATTAATTAGGTTTAGTTAAGGTTTTTTTTATAACTATGCTACTATTGTATTATGGTGAATAAGGTTGTATATATATTCCCTATATATGTATGGAAAAAAGAGAAGAACAAATGAGTCTTAAGTTTAGTCTTAAATGTTTGCGGGCAGTATTATACGTACATCATAACGCAATAATTATTAATAATGCAAGCTCACCGCCGAAGTCTGGTCGCAGATGTTTGTTGTATCCTGCGAGCAGGGAGTCAAGGAGATCAGTGATGTTATGTTTGCTCAGCTTGCCTCCTACTCGACGACATGTCGCAATGCTGCAAGCACAATCAACCTTCTTACTTCAGTAGCCTATAGGCCTACTTGCTAATGTTTGATGTACACTGGGAACGTTTCGACAAGGAAAGAAAACCGGAGAAAAGATTAGATTTACTATAAAATATGTGTTCTCAATTTTTGGTAGATCAGCAATAATACAACTGAGGAAATACAGAATAATAAGACACAACAAACAAAAGTCTTTTAGGCCTATTCTGCATTTGTCGACTTTCGGAAATATGTAAAATATGTCAATTTAATGGTTAACTAGAGCCTGTTTTAGTAAATAAACTTTTATAATTACAGTCAAAGCAGCCATGTCACTCAAATGCGGCAAAAAACTAAAAATTGAAATATACATTTTAGCGTAAAAGTTTTAACGTCATGTTATGTGCCTCTGATTCGTTCGCGACATATGGCGCTATAAAAATGTGTTTACCAATGATTTACTTTGTATTGATTGACTGATTAATTCACTAATTTTCTGCATTAACTGGCACTTACAAAATGTTAAACAGTAAGCTGAAATTTATAGTAGCGTAACTTTCTCTTAACATAAACGAAAAGTTCAGCAGAACAAAATATACAACGAAGAATTGTTCAGACTTAGCGACATAAAATAATTATTAAAATTACGTTTGACTGCTTCTTCAGTATTCCGGTTGCATTCTAAGTGCCCGAAATACACTTTAGAGTATTGCTGTACTTAAAATAAATTCTCACTTACTAATATGCGCAATGATCAAAGTGTGTATTATTGGCATACTTGAGATGTGCTGTGAGTAGTATTAGCAACCGCAGCAGCAGCTGTAGCGCAGAGACGTTCATCGTTCGCAAAAGCTACAACAGCAACAAACGGAACAGTCATTTTCCTGATATTTACACTTCGTATTAGATGCGCCTGGCAGGAAATTATTGGATACTCATAGAGTGCAGGACGCTGTTGTGGTTTAGCGTCTTGTGTATGGTCGTTTATTGCACACTGTGTACATATAGGACCTACAGTGTACACGGAGCGTTTGTCCTGCTGCGGATGCTGCTGTTGATTATCATTTGCAAACAATGTCATTATCTTCCTCATCATCCATGTGGCAAGTATAACTGAAAGTTACGTCGATCGTGTGACGTTTATTAGCAACTTGATATTTATTCGTGGGTCTATCTGATGTAGGATATAATGTAGACTGTTATCTTGGTCACCAAAAATACGAAAATGACAGCAAAACTGAAGTCAGCTAACACAGCTTACCCTACTGCACAGACGACTGAGACGACACTAACTACCCAGCATTTTTGCTAAATTTCAGTTTTTTTAAGTTTAAAAGATAAGATGATATAACTCAATTTGTAGCTTGTCTGCTCCGCTCCTCCGTTGCTCCCCCCTGCTGGTCGTTTGCCGGACGAAGAACTGACATGTGGTCGGCCTGGAGTGTGCCGGCGGGCGACAGCGGCGTTGTGTCATAAAGTTTTCATTGCGCTCTCAGCGACTAGCACCTAATGACAGACGGACGGACGGACGTCGTCGTAACGACGTATCCTACACGCTGCGCTGCACTCGCCAAGTAAACAGCCGTAACAAATGACTGCACCGCAACACAGCCGTCGTGCTGTTGCTAGAAAAGTGCGCAATGCCGCAACAATACACTGCGCAATGGTCGTTCAAGGTCATCCGAGGTCGTCGATTTCGGTACCAATCGAAAGCGCATATGCGACCTTTCATTAGCGAATAACAGCAACGTTAATTCTATCTGGCACCGTTTCAGACATATCGCGGATTTGCTTTATCAGAGAGCTTTCATAATCCTTGCTGAAATTTGGGATACTTTTCAAGCACTTGGTCTCCTACGCTGGGGTTCGAGAAGCAAAGACCCGAAACCAATTACTCCTGTAATTACTTTTCAAGTAACGAAACCTGTGTGGTCATGATGCACCAGCATAACAAACGGACGTGTGGACACACAGACAAACGGACAGACAACATAATATTGTGCACTTAAAATAACGCAGTCAAACATCATGATTGGTTTTTGTTTAGTCGACCGGACTAACGGTCGCGCTTATGATACGGTGTTGTATCCCTATGTCTGTCGTCTGTAACGTATTTTTTGTGGCTAAACGGTACGTTTTACCGAAAAACTTTCTGAAAAAAGCAAATAAGGTTGCCCGATCGCTACTCTGTGGTACTAAGTCAGTGCCCTGTAACTCTCATTTACCCAAATGGAGGTACTGACCATACCCGAAAATACTTGCAGAATGAGTTGCGGCCAAAGGCTTTAGTTTGCGGCATCATTACTATTAACAAGCTATAAACATTTAGTATTCTAATGCCTACATTGCCGACTCTGCTCTTTTTTAACAAACAGGGGTACGGACCCTTACCCAAATATTTGTGTTGCGAATTGCAACCAATCCGCTGCAGACATATGAGGTCATAATTGACAGCCTATAAAAGACTTACCGACGCCTTATTCAACGCTGACTCCATACGGACACTTGTTCTCCCAAAATAAAATTTTCAATCACACCCCTCAAAAACTGCGCGCTGTCAAGCAGTCAAGCAGTCGGCTATCTTAGCGATAGTTGTTTTTTTGTATTATGAACTAAATAGTCAGCATTACGTGGTGATCTTTCAGTATGTTAAAATGTACAACTATCTTTACTATGTTTGAGAGATGCGAACGCCAATAACTTCTAAACGGCACGACGTTTACTAGTCAGCAGTCAGTCATGCTCAAATAGAAAAACTAGAAAAGGTCCAAAGGCGTTTCACCAAGAGGTTGTTTGGTCTAAGTAAAATGACCTATGCAGCTCGTTTGCAGTATCTGGAATTACAGTCTTTAGAAAAAAAGCGCCTTAATCAGGACTTAATAATGTGTTATAAAATTGTTCGTGGAATGGTTGATGTAAATTTATCAGACTTTTTTTTACATTGTCTGGTTCTCTCTGAAACTGTTGTGACAGCCCCAACAATAGACATTTTAAAATCTTTGCTTATGAAGCTTGAACTGCCTATAGTTTGATTGTGTTAGGTATTAGTTTTATTTGTATTTGTTCTATGTATTGCCTATTTTTCTTATTTTTTTCAGGGCACATATTAGAGGCTTGCCCTTTGTGTCCTTTATCAGACCACATGCACTGCGTTATTGATTTTATGCTTGTAACTTTGTCTGGTATGAATTAAATGATTGATTGATTGACGTGCGGCCGTTTTGCACGAAATTTTGCACGAAGGTCAGATGTCGATGAGAGGTCGTCCGTTTAAAAAAAATTCATTTTTTCTAAAACTTTGCAGCCACATCTCTTAATCCGCAGCAGAGCTGTGCGCAGCGATTGGCTGTGACGTCATATAGACGTCGTCACTATGGTGACGCATCATCAGCGCTGCAGCACATAGGCCTACTGGAGCGCCCGTAATGCTGCTGAGGAACCTGGATCAAGTTGAGGCCCGAAGGACTGAAAATTGAGGCCACAGGCCGAGATCGAGGCCGCAGGCCAAGTTGAGGCCCGAAGAGCCGAAAATGAACGCCGCAGACCGATACTATGGCAAAGATCAAGCGGACAGGGAGCGTAGCGACCTGTCAGCTTGTTTTATATATAATGGACTATCAGGCTGATTGGTGCTGAGAATTACAGAAATGTGCGCAAATATGTCAGTCATTACTCATTACAAAAAAAACTGCTTTCTTTTTGTCGACACGGTGTAAGTCTATTGTGTGAGAAAGAGTTTTAATTTGTCAACGCCGGTATTAAACGTGCTTGAGTATTGCAATTCGTAACAACGCCATACAAATATTGGTTCTTCTGGTATATATTTCTAGTTTTCACAACGTCTTCGTCTTTGTAATTTATCAGGCGGTAGCAACAGAATCCGCCTAATACATATTCTGCATGCTGTCAATGCAAGCTGGTCTAGAAGATGAAAACAAAATAATCTGGCGGGACGAGACCGCGACAAACGGAGACAAGCGGCAGTAATTTGCTGGAATATATAGCATTAATGAAGCCACCACGTGCCGTTCTCTGATTCTCGTTAGCGAAGTGCGAACAGTTTCGTTTTCACCAAATGTTTTAAAACAATATTATTATGCTGCTTGTGATACATTGTGTATCGGTGGTTAAACTTAGACCTACTTAGTATAATGTAAGATACGAGTTAAAACTCGCTTACTTGGTTTACTTATTTAGTTTACTTCTTTACTTTACTTACTTAAATTTTTCTGTAAGAGAGAGACAGTTGAGGTCCGAATGTAAAATGGCTGTAATCACATGGGCTATTTGTAATGTAAAGTTTGGTGATTGTTTCGCGCCAGATTTTGCTGCTTTCTTCTAATATTACCCGTCATCACTTACGTGCGTGTTTCCTTACTTGTTTTCTTACTCCGTAAACTGATGAACGAAAATCCCAGTAAACCCTCGGCGGCTGGGGGTGAATCAAGGCCGGAAATTACCACTAGATTGTCACCAGCCCCGGCTGCCGGGGAATTTACAATATCTACGAGTATTAGCCTATATTATTACAAGAAATTTGAGCTAATGTTCATAAGACGCGCGAAAGCCTATAGCAGTTCCGGTTCAGTATATTAGCTGAAAATTGGGGTGTTCACGAACTTCACGCTAAGTTAATACACAAATACCACATTCTCTATCTGGATCGCATAACGATAGTCCGTGCAGCCGACGGTGAAAATTTGGTGATCCTAGCTTGCACCGTTTTTGACTGATCCACCCGTGACGGACGGACGGACGAACAGACAGACAGACGGACGAACATAATTGCGATGTCTAAGACGCGATGAAAGCAGTAGCTGCTTTCGCGCGTAAAAATATAACAACTCAATCAATGCAATCAATTAGCGTTAGTTAGTGCTGGGCGTTGTAAACCGATTCCCGAAATGGCAGCACCATTGAACAAAATGTCACAAATTACGCTGTAAGATATGCAAACCGTTTCACCAAATACTGTGCATCAGAAATGTACTAAATAATAAATTACAGCGCTCACAATACCACGATATCGTGCAACGAAAATGCGTCGCTGTTTGAGAGATTTGAGAGAATTTGGGATTTTATTAGTCATGCCGAAGTGCACATAATGATAGTGCCGTGGCGCCTCCTTGTGAATGATACAGACTTGTGTCGCAGCCCGAAATCGCCAAAAAATTCATAAAACGTCCTATTTTGGCGTTCAAGGTCATTGAATTCGGCTCCAACTGAAAGCCAGTATACGACTTTCTATTAGTGATTAATAGTAACCTAAGCCTTATCTCGCACCGTTACTGAGATACAGCGAGTCATTGGCCAAAAATCGCAAATTTTGCCCACCCCTTCTCATTTAAAGCCTTCGTTCGGAGTGATTCCCTTCGAATTTATAAAAAAAAGATTTACGGCTCCTGAAACTAAAGTCTTCAAGACAGCCGACGGTAAAGATTTGGTTATTCTAGCTTGCACCGTTTTTGACTGATCCACCCGTGTGACAGACGAACAGACAGACAGACGGACGGACGGACGGACAGACAGAATTGCGATGGCTAAGACGCGTTATAGCAGTACCTGCTTTCGCGCGTAAAAATTGGCCAGTGTTTAATAAAAAAAAATACACGCTGTGTTTCAGTTTTGATTTTAAACTTTTATTTAATTTGCTACAGGTATGAACGCTTTTTGCATTTATGGGTGGTCATTTCTACTTTACCCAACGACGTTTAATCATTCTATGATTTTATACACATCATCGAACCAGTTAGCCATGTTTTTTTCTTTATCTGCCCATATTCTTCGACTTCTACTTATCCATTTCTTTCTGCAGTGGTTGAGTAGTCCTTGTCACCTAACTCCTGTTCGACGGATGATTTTCTGGTAATTGAATACTACTCATTTATACCAACAAAGTGTTTATACATACTGTAATCGACTCAAGAATTGAATCAAAAAATTGAAAATATTAGCCAAAAAATCAAATGCTGAAATTCAGCAGTCATCTAACGGTTTCCCGTGATATTAGCTCGCTCCATCATGGTCAGGTCTGGAGCTCTTGATTCTGAACAATGGTAATGGAAGTCTAGTTGATGTAAGTCAGCGAAACCGAGCGGACCGTATAATTGAGGCCCGTTCATACATATAGTCGTAGGTCTGCGCGAGCGATTCGGCTTGATGGAACGGAATCGCCGGTTGCAGCATAACTTATGCTTGCTCTCCGCTGTCCATCCGCTTCGTTTCTTTTAGTTTCGTTCGGTCTATGATTTCGACGCCAGTAGTTCTCGTAAACAATTCAGGACCAAATCCGATAGTCTACAGTAAATCGCTTCTATGCAGCTGTCAGATAGCACCGTTATAGCCCACCGGCGATATTCATATCCATGCAGAACGCAGACGTCACAGCGCGCGGCACGATACTGTGCTGCATTGTTGTAGGCTGAAGCTACGCTGAGCATCGTCAGTGATCACCACGATAGTCTTATTATCAGATGTTGCGGCTCAACGATTATCCATTCGATACGAATTTAACGATCTTAAATCCCAGCTGTTGATATCATCATATTATTCATATAAAAATAGCTGAATTGGTTAGATTACCGTATTAATGATTTAACATGATGAATAATTTGCACCGAAAAACTGTCAAGATCTAGCACATAAACTAAGAAAAACTAAAAATGTTGTAAACGAAGCTATAATGAACGAAGTTTAAAAAAGGACTGTTGTGTAAAACGTAGAAATGCCGAAACAGGCGGTTATAGAAGAGAAAGAAGGCAGGGACCTAAACGACTTTAAAAAATAAAATAAAATAACGATAACTAAAACTTAAAAAAACTAAAGCTGAAACAAAAAACCCGTGAGCAAGTTAATGTATAAGGGGTGCCACATCACTATGTAGACATATCTAGTTTCCGTAGTAATAAAATTATTTTTACTAAATTTGTATATACTGCTAAATGTTTACATTAATTTTGCATGACTATTATTTTATTTGTGTGTTTTACTTATTTGAGAAGTGAAATGAAGTCAATACATTCTAATTATGAAGCGAATGCAGCTGTTTTCGTTTATTTTTCGGCACGCAATGGGTTGGGTTTGGCTTTGTCAAACTTGTCACGTTACCGTGTTACGACTTACGACTCAGGTCGAATTATTAACGGACGAATTGCTTCGTCTTAGACACTCTGCTGAAGCAGATAACGACATCTCGGTCACTTTTAACCTCATGTTAACGTCTCAAAACCTGGTTCCCCCGAAAGTTGTATCCAGACTTTCTCATTTCATCCGTCAGACTGTTTAACGGTTTAATTCTGAGGCAGCTTTTTACTGAGGCAATTATGATTGATTAATTAATATTGACTAAATGACTGAGTGATTATAAGAAGCTATCGAAAATCCACGAGCGGCTAAACACCATTTTACAAGGCGGAATCTATTTAGCAGCGCAAGCGATTCCGCCTATTCATACGCATTTCTATCATCTATGCAGTGTGGTCTTCGTCCATCTGTTGTCTGTCTGTCACATTTGTGCACTCTGCTTAAAAGTTAAAACCCATTCATGCCTAGCGCCCCCAAAATTGAGACACTGACTTTGACGATAAATCATAAAATAATTTTGGCACTAATTGGGTAATCCGTAGGCACATTTGTAGGGATCAATGACACAGGCGGAGAGGAGATTTGAAAAAGTTGAACCCCCAGCCAAAACATGCAATCGCTTGCGACTTACGAAAAAAAGAGATAATTTATGATTTACCAGGTAGCAGGATCAATCAGCGATTTCGTCTTTACCGAATTATTTTGGTCCTTGTTTGACTTGCAAAACTGTAGCCGTGTATTACATGTTTTAAAAAGCAGGTTTAGTATTTCTTCAGCTACAACTGGTACAAATTTTGTGCAAAGTGATCATCATTTGAGTGAATTATGAAAAAAACAAAAAGCGGTTTTTTATGAAACACCGTGTATACCGTTTCGACTTTTGTAGACTGCACAGCGATTCTCGCAGAGTGCATAGGGAAAGAGATTCTGCGTAGAAAGCCCAAAACAAGTCCTTTGCATTGGGCGTAATTCCCTTTGTAGCCCAGCAAGCATACGACTTATGTCGTCCAAATGAGTGACGGCTCGGTTAAGCCCAAATTCTATTACGCCGACTTTGCGACAAAGTTCGGGACAAGTTCGCGACCGCATATCGTTAAACTAACCTCTAATGTGCTCGTCACACTAGTACTGACAGAACAGGACTGTTCTAAAGAATTGTTTAAAACTGTCAATATCACGCGCCGGTTTTCTGAGTTCATCTGGCAGTGAGCTCCAGACCGGTGGTAATAGTTTGGAAGAGTATCAAACTCGTAACTTTTAGGTTCAGGGTTAATCACACTTCGGCCATTTGCAAGCAACCGTGAGCAAGTTGCTAAACTGCTGTGAGACTAAAAACAGCTTAGTCTCCTACCCTCAGCAGAATTTGGAATAAGTAGCAGCTTGCGGACAACACAGAGCGAAAGCCTAATGCAGCTAGTTAGGGAAGTGGTAACTACGTCTGTTGGGTGCACTGCTGGCCCAAATGTTTGCTAAATGTGGCACCAAGATGGTGTAATAGCAAACAATAGACGTATAGATTGTGTGCTAAATGGCGGTTGATTAGGTGCATACTTGACTGCATACTGCATTGTAAGACAGTACGACTGTATATGCGGTCATGGCACGTTGTTAAACAATGCATACGACGACGACCGACGACTCCATGACTGAGTGATGGCGCTAGGACTGGGCAGAGAGTATTAGTTTCAGCGCTATCTGTTGGCGGAGCAACGACTGATTCATTGTCAGACCAGCGGCGCATTGAAGATGACTAATGGCGACAACTGAATGCAGCAGCTCTAGCCCAACGCTAAAGCTCCGTAACTTCCCGTGAGACGTCACGGTCGTCAACTGCAGTATGAAATCAATTTTGTCTGCTGCGTGTAGCCACGGTCTTCTGCAGTGGAACAGTCAAAATCCGAGGTCCTGTGGTAGCTGAGGAGCGGCCAGCTATGGGTCCCTGGGACATGGGATCAACCTCCAACTATTCAACTTTTCGGGTCACTTCCGAAGTTCCCGCGCAAACTTGACAGTCGACTTCATGTAAGTTGTAACTGCAGTTGTAACTGCTAGGGAACGCAACCCGGGTACCTGAAAACCGGGTAAACCCGGCCGTTTTCAAACCCGTAAACCCTGGTTTGAGAGCGGGCAAAAACCCGCGCTTACGGGTTTAATTAAGGTCGTCAATTAGTACGTATCTGCAGTATAAAATTGCTTTATGATATATTTTTTGGGCCGACCGTTAAGCTGTAAGCTTGGTTTGGCTCTTTGGTACGAGTTGTCGTCTGTATCTGTCTTCGACTGTCTTTCTGTAAAGAATGTATTGTGGCTAAATGGTAAGTCTTAAAAGAAAGTTTTTTACACGAATAATTAGCACTGTCAATAGTAGCCTAAGCTTGCAAAATTTGGGCGATGCAGTGCAAGAGAAACATTTTCAAATTCGGGGTTAAATGAGGGGGTGGGAAAAGTGTGCGTTTTTAGCGTTAAACTGTCCGTGTCTCATATAGGATACTTAAGGTTTCAACCTATTAGTTCTAAGGTTTATAGTTTCACAGAGACTAGAACTTTACTATGACTGGCAGCGGCAAAATACTTATAAAGCTCGTACTGTTCAAACTCACTTCCATATATCTAACCGCTTAGGCCATACAAGTTACAATCCACGGCTCGTAACTCGCGAGTCTGCCTCTGACATTTTGACCACTAACTGTAGGCCTACACTACGGTGACTCCGGCCGCCCGCGGAAGTGGGTACCCGGGTTTGGAGGCCGTCAAACCCGTAAACCCGGGTTTGAAAAATACCTCCCCCGAGTTAGCATTCCCTAACTGTCTGTCCGCTGAAAACTATTACGGCGTACTCTCCTGTAGCTTTTGTCACACTGTTTAATGTTTATCGCATGAATTTCATGATATTTTTGTGTGCCACCCTCAAGTTATTTTTTCTCAGTTCCGTGTCTCTCCCGTTGGCACAAGTGAGTGTACAGGAGGGAGGGGGCGGCGTGACTGGCGGATCCGCCGCGCGTGACAAGGTTCGACGACTCGACGGTAAATCACGAATGATCGATCACGAACAGCACGAGAATGAGTGCATCACGCCGGCGCTTCGGTGCATGCCTCCACTTATTCCCAAGTGATTTTTGACTTTGCCCCCCCCCAGCTA
>Ga0209367_1013185_pt1 | contig 10686 bp, 7 predicted proteins | sample WorMetLIZISLAND2_FD_187412 | JGI IMG/M metagenome (GOLD analysis project Ga0209367, IMG submission 187412) | Marine gutless worms symbiont microbial communities from Max Planck institute for Marine Microbiology, Germany - Olavius geniculatus... ...
AGGTGATATTATTCAGCAGCACATTGACACGCAGTCAGTGTGATGCGGGCAATATCACCTTTTGTAATTTTTGCTGTTTTCGATGTGCAAGTCCTTAAATGTTGCCGTTAACAAGTGTGTAAACTGATGTTTTGTACATTTTCTCCGTAATTGTGCCAGAAAGACGCGTGGTCACTATGGACCACCCATAGGAAGTCGACGCCCAGGAGTCTAACGGTAAAGGTCAAAATCGTGACCCCATTATCTTTGAGGCGCCATATCTCCGTATAAACGGTGCCAGAAAGATGCATGGTCACTATGAGCCACCCATAGAAAGTCGACACCCGGGAATCGAACGATCACGTGACCGATGACGTCACGTGACCCTAAAAGGTCAAACTCGTGACCCAATTATTTTTCCATAACGGTGCAAGATAAACGCATGGCGACGATGGACTTTTTATTGTAAAGCGCTGGTGACGAATCGAATGGTCTCGTAACTGCCAGTGTTTATAGTTTAGTTAAAATAATACAGAAGGATAAAAAGGTCATAGCTGTTGTAGGCTACAATTTGAGATTCAACTGTTTGATTTTTTTCTACTGGTCTAAACAGCTCACTGATTATAATATTTAGGCCTATACCGACATATACTGTAGACTGTCGAAATGCATTATACAGATTCCGTGTTCATATGAACATTATCATGTTTTAGTGACATTTTATGCCCCGTTTGTCTACCGTTTTCGTGGGCTGTTTGATATGCTACGATACGCCACGTGACCATTCGATTCGTCACCAGCGCTTTACTAGCAATAAATGGCTCATTGTAACCGTGCGTCTATATTGCACCATTATGGAGATATGGCATCTTAAATATAATGAGGTCACCATTTTGACGTTTTAGCGTCACGTGACGTCATCGGTAACGTGAATATTCGACTCGCGGTGGACCACTTTCTATGGGTGGTCCATTGTAACCATGCGTCTATCTTGCACCGTTAGGGAGATATGAAGCCTCAAACGTTGGACGGACGCACGCACGCATGGACGCACGCACGGACGCTCAGGTGATTTCATACTCTGTCCAATGCTATGCACTGCATTGGACGGACAATAATTTAATGTTGATTGGTTTGGGGGTTTGAACTTCAGAACGTCCTTCATGCCAGCGAATTCAACAAATTATTGCGGCTGTGTTATTGAAGATGGAGGCAAGACCATCTGACGGATCCGATCGTGAAGATTCTGACGGCGCGGTGGCTGTGGCATGCAGAAATAGCTGCAAAACATCGAACGAGGTCGAGAATACTGAAGTGAAGTCGCGCTATGCTGACTATCCACCACAATCTTGCTTCGAACAATCTACCGCTTCGCCGATTGTAAGCTAAGTCTAAACTTTCGTGAAAATCATCGTCGTTGCATAACTAGGCCTACATATTTATACAGCACCGCACCGTGTGTCGCAGACGAATCAAAGACTATATTTTTTTCTCGTAAAATTGTTTTTAGTCGAAAGTTTGAACCTCAGAACATCGTTTATGCCGCTGACATCAACAAATTAGTGTGGTTGTGTTACTGAAGATGGAGGCCGTGGATAGCTGCGAAACATCGGACGAGGTCGAGAATACTGAAGCCAAGTCCGCCGCTTTGGATCTTGATCTAAATCTTCGTTCGGATGGTCCTGGTAATTCGACGTCGCTGTGTACGTGGAATGATCACAAAATGCGACTAGCGGCTGCAGAAGCGGCGGCAGCAAATAAATGCGAGACATCCGACTTCGTCGACAATACTGAACCTGTCCATCTGCTGGCTGCATCACAAGCTTCACAACAACCTAACTCCGAACCCTTCAGCGATTCGGCGATTGTAAACCTCCACTCGGATGCTTTACTATTAAGTCGAACTTACTGAACCTGACTGTAGCAGCGTAATATTAGTGTCATTTGGAAAAAAGTAAACAATTGAACGATGTGTATAGCTTTACGCGGAACATTGCCTCAGAACTACGACGTGTCACCTGCAATATGCGATCACAGATCGTCAGTTCATCGTCATTGCCGTTAACATGTTCGTTTAATCTGACACATATAAACACGTTTCATCTTAACTTCAGCCAGACAGGCCGGTCGGTACACGTTTCACCCGACACTGGAAGGCTAGAAGGAAAAAGTTAATGTGGTGGTGGTCATTGGATGGGTGACTGTCTGCGAACAGAAAATCAACTAAGTCTTTTAATTACAGTGTACATTACCTTAGCAAGTCCAGATATTCGTGAAATCAGTGGGAGAAAAAAAATCGGTTATCGGAAGCACAACAAATTTCGTAGGCCTATGTTGCCAAATGACAAAATAGTCGTTTGATTCAAAAAATGCACCTTCGCAAACTTAGATTTCAATTTGAAAGTAAAAGTAATCAGTCACCGGCCAACACAAAATACAAAATGGGCAATTTCTGCTGTGGGCTCCAAATTCGTATGTTGTATATGAAATGCTTAAAACCGCGAACGAACGAACGAACGAACGAACAAAGCCATTAGAATTGAGAACATTTGTGACAGATTTCGAGCCCTGAACATGCGCCTAGATTTTATAGTTCTAAGAAAACTGTTAGGCCTACTATTAATCTGAGGCGGTGTCCGTCAATTGTTCAACGTTACTCATTTGGGCGTCTTAACTTTTCACATATTACTCATATCGCCAGCGCTCGATTGCGAGTTCTTTATCGGCCTATTTAGTTTCAATTATTCGCCCACTCATATTGTACTCATCTGCCAGTGGTTCACTGAATAGGTGGAATGAAATTGAATCACTGCCAATGACTGTATATGGTGTTAAGTTGTACTCGAATGCAACGGCAGATTATAACGTTTCAATAATCATGACAGCACGTGACGCCGCAAGCTGAGTTTTTAACTTCCGCCTTTACGCTTGCGGTAGGCTACGTGTTATCAGATAAGTTTAGCCTACGTACAGGCTTAGGGAAATAAGCCGTTGGTGGCCGTGGCCGACCCTTGTCTGATGCATTTGGCTTTGAGTGTGAATGTTCAAGCGACAAATGAGGATTGAAGAAAATATTTAGCAAACTAAATTTATTACAGAAGCCAATTCACGGCTAATAAGTAGCCTAAAATGCAAAACATACACTACAGTATACGGCTATAATTAAGCACACGGTACACAGTGAACATAGGCGTAGGCCTATAGCCTAAGCGGCGTAAAATTGCTTTGATATCTCGGCGGCGGTTTAAAATGTTTGAGTGTTTTTAGCGTGAAATGCAACACGGTAAAATTAAGCAAAGCTAATGCAATAACACGATGAAACGCGACTGATAAATAAACGCTATGATAAATTTTCTCATTGTCATCAGTGACGTATAGAAACGGGGGGTTCAGGCGATTCAGCAAACAACCAGGGCCCCGAGCTTTTGCGGCCTCGAGCGAGGAAGCACGAAAATCATACAGTAGGTAAAATAATGATAAACTTAGAGTGCTCACGCGATTCACCACAGCAGGGAAAGTCATCGAAAAACATAAAAGCATCAAAAACTCTTGGCGGCTGAACCCAATAGACGGAGCTTACAGCACTCCCAAGGGGCCTCTAGCTTGTAGTGAGGGGGTTTGCTGTTCCTCTCCTAATCGTTGAGCTTCGCAACATAAAGGCCCTTATTGTTAAACCAGCCTACCTGGGCCTATTAAAGCCTTGCTACGTCACTGCTTGTCACTTTTCAGGGCCATTCAGTGAGGTCACAAAAGCTAGCGTGGAGCAGCTTTAAGGCACGTGCACGATTTGAGGCGTTCATTCGTAGCCTATTGTAGGCTATCGAAGGCGGTTGCTTTTTGTGAGTGTGTCGACAGCGCCGCGGGTAAGAAACATCGAGGTGATCCAGTGGAACCTGTAGCCCCGTGGCTTACGCGTGAACCTCGCTTGACTGCACAGTCTCCATCGAACCCATACGGCCTAAACCCTTTTCACAATCGTCACTGCGTGATTGAAGGCCTTGTGACGATTTGTCACGAGTTTGAGTCACGACTCATTCACGCACTTGCCTATAGGCCTAGAAACGCCTAGCACGACTCTCATGACTCAACGTGATTAAATAACGCACCGGATCACTATAAAACCGCTGCATCACCATAGTAGAACAGTTCGATCGACACAGTAACCAAAAACAGATTCTGTCGAAAAATGGCGCCAGGATGTTACAGCTGTCGTCAGACTAAAGCGATGTTTCTTCTGATTGGATTCGTTCTCACTATTTGCATGGCACAAAATGTGACGAGAGAAGAACTAGAGGTATTTATTTTTTACCGATAATCATTATTCATTAAACGTCAGCGATAAAAATATTTCATTTTCACCTTTATTTCATTTGTTCAAATTCGGCGGTTTACCGTCGACATTGTGCGCTATACAAAAAAAAATACTTACTTACTTACTTACTGTCTGACATATTCACAGGTTGCAAGCAGTAGGCACATGCTGGATAACTAAAAACAGTGGCAGCAACCAAGAATAATGGCGAGAAACAAACCTGTCTGACCCATGTACCAGTCTTGATCTACTAATTTGAGTGCTCGTTGTAACTTCGTCAGCGTTTAGACATTCGTCACACATTGTACCTGGGCCTATAGACCGAGGACTGTGAGGCATTGAGAATTTGGTAAGCAGCGCATCAAGTTAAAATCAACCGTTGTTAAAGTGACAGGCCTGTCCGTGGGAAGCACAGTTAACATTATGATCACACGTGCAGGCTCGTCGAGAGCCACAGCGGGGCCCGGGGAAACATTCTGGTTGGCTTCCTGTGGGGAGAAAATGTAGCAACTTTTCTTCTTAAAGTGGCGCATTCTGGTGTCGTTTATATTTTTCAGTGACGGCGAGGCCCCCAAACGTCGCAGGGCCCGGGGCAACTTACCCTCTACCCCCTCTCGACGGGTCTGATCACCTGCTAAGTTGCGGCTCTGTTAATTATGCTATAGGCGTATTTCCGGCGATTTGATTATCTCGGCGCAGGGAACCATGATCCGCATATGTCAGAACTGCGGGATCATCCGGATAGACAGTTTCAACTGGCTGTCATGAACTTCCAACGATTTGCCGGACTTGACGTTACCGGTAAGTTAAGTCTTAACTGCATGCACCGTCTAAATTAATAATTAGAACATTCGATCAGTGTTGTAGATAGCATGGAGACTATGATGATAGAACTTTCCCGTGTTTATAAAGACTACTTTACGTAGGCCTACTATGAATGTGCTGCTGTGAACTATAGGTTTATAAACTGCTATACCAGAAGCGTTCTAAGGTTTGTTTTCGGCCACAGCGACGCTCTTCTTAAGCCCTGTATATAGCGAACGAAGTGAACTAAACTGGTAAACTAAACTAAACTAAACTTTTAGATAACGTCAGTACAATTGAGTTCTGTCGCTTTGTATCTTGAGAACGTGATCAGATGTAGAATGAAACGAAGTGTTAACGTTAGCCTGTATTTGTTTTCTTTGTTCTCTGTTTGTGTGTTTTCCTGGTCTGTTTTTCGGCATTTTTTATCCCAAATAAACTGTAGCCTATAGAGAATACACTATAATATATTATTGTTGAATGTTGCTTGTGTAGGGGTAGTGGACGCTGCAACAGTTCGCATGATGCGAATGCCGCGATGTGGTGTTGGTGACATGGATTCCACGAGTACCTTCACACGCAGGCGCAAACGATACGCCACCACAGGTGCGCTAACTGTCTACTATAAGCCTACACGTGACACATAGGCCTAATCTATAGGCCTACAACAATCTGATTAGTTTTATCATTTAAGTAACAAGTTTGTTACTCTGGCGGTTTTGAAAGTGTAATATTGCTTAGGTACTGCTATTAATCTTATCTGTACAGTAGGCTAATATCGATTGATAATGGCAGTCGCACAATTGTTTTGTGCTTAATATTCACTGTCACGGTCACCTCGATGGACGAACCTATTTGTGCTAGCCGACTAGCCTACTTGTAGGCCAGCTTGTAGGCTAGTTAATATTATTAGGCTGCATCAGCATTTCTCCGTAGTGTGTTCTGTCCGTTTGTCGTCTGTATGTCACATTTCTGTAGGCCTAGCGTGCTTAAACAGTTCGACCGATTTAGATGGCATTTGACGGAGACACTTCTGGAGTCCAATGACACAGTGAGTCAGATAAGACAGCTAACCCACAGGGGAAGAGAACAGTTGTAATCTAACCCACAGCCAAAATATGCAATTGCTTCCAACTTACGAAAAAATGATTTAGAATTTACCACGTAGCAGCATCGATTAGCGAAACCGCTTCTTACCAAAGCACTTCAGTGGTTGCTATTTCTCAGCCATTCTATAGGGGCACGTGTCAATAAATCTGACACGGACACAACTTTGACGGAATGAACACTATATTTCCTATACATGTAGACTCGAGCCACCGGATAAGCTTTATTGTTGTTTTTGCAAATTACTTAATTTTTTTTACATTGTTCGCTTTTGTGACAGGTTATAAGTGGAATAAACGGCACTTAACCTACAGGTTTCTCAGCTACACGCCAGACCTACCGCGTAACACCGTGCGCCATGTCTTTCAGCAAGCCTTTCAGGTATTGACAGTACTACTTCGTTGGTGGTCTTAACAATGTGCCGGATTTAGGCTAAACCCAATTACATTATGTCCGGTAAAACCTGGAACCCTAACATTAAATTTTCTGACATTAATGTACAAAAACTTAACGCGAATTCGGCGTTACCACTGTAGGCCTACGCATTTTTGCTGCTACCATCTGATTTGAGATACGGCTTTTTGAAAGTAGAAGTTTTATGAATTACGACTTATGGCGACCACGGCGACTTCAAATCGCCGACGGTCGCACCTTTGTCGCCGCTCAATCGCCGTCTTGCGGTCACATCGAAACACAAATCGCAACTGATAGCCGTGTTTTCGCACTGTACTCGCAATGCGATTCGTTCGACTGTACTGAGACTCTACAGCGAGTTTACTGCGAATACTGTACAGCGGCTTAAAAAAACCGACTCCGACCGCGTTGGCAGTACCGTCGTTCATTGTCGCAGTACGCTCGTTTTGTGATCGCAGTACGGATCGCAGAGTCGCAATGCAGTCGCAGTACAATCGTGCGACCGTAGATCGAGTGCAGACCGAGTGCTTGACCATGGACGATCGTACTACGACCACATTACGAGCTGTGCGAGCGCAGACCGACAGGAGACTGATCGCGCTGCGATCGAAAAGTCGCCGCAAGGAATTTTGAACAGTGCGACCGACCACGACCACACTGCGACCGTACTGGGACCTTACTTCGATCTGCCGCGATTTGGTTCAAAAACTGGTCGCAGTACGGTCGCAGTGTGGTCGTGGTCGGTTGCACTGGTCGCCATACGGTCGCTGGAGGTCACTGAGGAATTTTGAACTGTTCAAAATTCCTTGCGGCGACTTTTCGATCGCAGTGCGATCGGTCTGCTGTCGGTCTGCGCTCACACAGCTCGTACTGTGACATCGTGAGGGCGCACTGCATTGCGACTATGCGATCCGTACTGCGACCACAAAACGATCGTACTGCGACAATGCGCGACCGTACTGCGAACGCGGTGTTTCGGCGTGACAACAAGACAGCGACTGAGCGGCGATCACGCTGCGAGTCTGCGACTTGCTGCGACCGTCGACGATTTGAAGTCGCCGTGGTCGCCGTAAGTCGCAACTCGGCGTGACTGGGGTATTAGACCAGAGAATGTTGTGCTGCACCAAGCAAATTTTTGAATATCACACAACACGCCATAAAAAAATTCGTAGTAAAGAAAATGCCGCGCAGCAAGAAACAAGAGTTCAACAGTCCGCCCCTCCAAAAATTAATTTTGTTTTTCTTTTTCTGGGAAAATTTTTGTTCAATAAAACTAAGACAAAATTTCTTGCTAAAAGTTTGCTTATTTAAAAAAAATGTAGGAAAGTAAACTCAAACACCAGTATTTCTTCTGTCGGAAAATGACAACTTTTTGTCCTTCAGCTTTTTCAACCCACGACGCAGCTGGATACTAGCATTATTTGCTGGCTAGATACCTGATGGTGTTGAACTGTTCGCATAGATGTGGAGCCAGGTGTCGTCACTGTCGTTCTCTGAAACCACTGGACTGCCGGATATCGAGATAGGCTTCGCAAGCGGCTACCACGGAGACCAATATCCTTTCGACGGTCGTGGTAAAACGCTGGCGCACGCTTTCTTCCCGGGCAGAGGCCTTGGAGGCGACGCACACTTCGATGAGGACGAACAATGGACCGCTGGATCGTACTCCGGTTAGTGTACGTTACCGTAGTTCATGATCGCTTGTCGTAAAATGCAATGTCGGTCTAAAGTTATTGTTTTGGCGATTTTGCTAGTCGTGGTGTTTTTATCTGTACACTCCAAGTCGGAAAAAACTGTACCCTTATTTTATTGTCCATATATTCGGCAAATGTTAAAGGACGCTCAAAATTCTTTTATTTTGCATTTTGTAGACAGTTAGCAATAAAGGGGTTATTGAATATCCCATCACACCTTAACTGCGTTGCTATACTACCTTGTGAAATATAAGTGTAAGATAAATGTACACAACATCAGTTTATACACTTGTTAACGGCGACATGCAATGAGTGACACATCGAAAACAGCAAAAATCAGAAAAATGTGATATCACTCAGCATCACATCGTCTAACTGTCAATGTACATTTATTTGTATTTGCTGTTTTATTACAATAACAAGGTTTTTTTTGTTGATGGTCAATTATAAACCATCTGCTTTCTACGGCCATGAAGACACTAAACCTTAAATATTTTGGGGTCACGATTTTGATCTTTAGGAATCACGTGACGTCATCGGAACGTGACCGTCCGACTCGGCAACGGCACTTTCCTATTGGAGGTCCATGATGACCATGCGTCTATCTTGCACGGATAAGGTGATACGGGGCTTCAAAAATGTTGGGGTTGCGAGTTTGACCTTTTGGGGTCATGTGACATCATCGGTCACGTGACCATTGGACTCGGCATATGTGGTTTGCTATTGGTGGTCCATTGGAACCATGCGTCTATCTTGCACCGTTACGGAGTTATAAAGCGTCAAAGTTGCATTTGCCCATGTTAAAGGCCAAAAGTTCACTGCGCATGCTCCGTGTCACGTGACCTGTAGGCAGGGGGTTTAAAATGACCACATATTTGGAATTCCCAAGTCCATATTGCCTATTCACTATACAACTTCTATGAGACTACGATGACGATTAAGGGCCGTTTGTAGGTGAAAATTTTTATACATAGATATGTTTTTCAAGGCCAAAACGTTAATAATAATAATAATCTGATTTGTAAAGCGCCAGTATGTGCTAAAAGAAAGACTTCAGTGGCGCTGACGGACAGAACTAGTCGCTGAGGTTGAATGTCTGACGGAAGATGTGTGACTTCAACCTGGATTTAAACACAGTCAGTGAACAGCTACTTGTAACGTCAATGGCTAGAGAGTTCCAAACGGTGGGTGCTGTGCAACGGAAAGCACGATCAGCAAAGCGAGTTCTTGTGGTCGGCTTGTATAGTAGCGGTACAGCGGACGAGCGGAAATGACGAGCAGATCCCCAAAGTCTGATGTGGCGACTGAGATATGACGGGGTGGACGTACTGCGGATTTTACATGTCAGAACTGCCAATTTGTAGTCGATTCGTTGGCGAACGGGAAGCCAGTGAAGCTGTTTCAGGAGCGGCTGTGCAGAAGTTCGTTTAGGTACACGGAGAACGACGCGTGCTGTTGTGTTCTGGACGCGCTGCAGTTTCTGGATGCTGCCGGCCGGGGCTCCATGCAACACAGCATTACAGTAGTCCAAACGCGACAGTATTAGACTGCATGCCCCATATCACGTGATCTGTGGGTAGGGGGTCCAAAATGATCACATATTTGGAATCCCCGAGGCCATATTGCCTATTCACTATAGAACTTTTATGGGCCTACGATGACGATTGGGGCCGTTTATAGGTGAAATTTTTGTACAGGAGCGTTTTGGGCCGAAAATTTGTCCGTTTTGGGCCCAATTTTCGACTGTGGGGGATTATCAGGGGTTAGATATTAACTTCGAATTTTGGTTTCCGAAAAAGGTTTGACCCTTGCGTGAGGCCGCGTTGTCCGAGCCATCGCGCGTGAAAATCCGCCGGGCGGTCTGACCTGTAGGTTGGTCAACAAAAAAAGGTTGCCTATATTATATATAAATGTACAAAACATCAGTTTATACACTTGTTAACGGCAACATTGAAGGACTTGCACATCGAAAACAGCAAAACCCCCCTATAGACGCAAAAATCTCGCAGATATCTCTTACACAGGCCGAGTTATAGCCAATTTTGTCCCAAATTTCGTTGTCATGGCAACGAGGGTCGGTCGGGGAAAATGCGATTGGCAGCATACGATGGCCCATCCCCGAAAACCCCCCTATAGACACAAAAATCTCGCAGATATCTCTTACACAGGCCGAGTTATAGCCAATTTTGTCCCAAATTTCGTTGCCATGGCAACCAGGGTCGGTCGGGGAAAAATGCGATTGGCAGCATTCGATGGCCCATCCCCGTAAACCCCCCTATAGACGCAAAAATCTCGCAGATATCTCTTACACAGACCGAGTTATAGCCAATTTTGTCCCAAATTTCGTTGCCATGGCAACCAGGGAGGGTCCGGGGT
>Ga0209367_1013186_pt1 | contig 10685 bp, 3 predicted proteins | sample WorMetLIZISLAND2_FD_187412 | JGI IMG/M metagenome (GOLD analysis project Ga0209367, IMG submission 187412) | Marine gutless worms symbiont microbial communities from Max Planck institute for Marine Microbiology, Germany - Olavius geniculatus... ...
ATCCTCGCAATTGTCCCACTATATATAACGCTAAATGTTCCCCGGTACCATAGTGAAATTCGCCTGAAGCTGCTGAATCCAACGGTATCAAATAAGATAGCATATGTTCACGCGTTACTGATATATTGTATGTTAAATCAATACAATCCTTAAGCGTCCCACTTTTGCCTAAATCACCCTAACGGATGTATTATGGCTAATGGGTAGGGCGTAGAAAAAAGTTTTTACACGAGTAAGTAACCATGGACGTTGACTTGGGCATGCTAAATTTCAGCCATCTATTCCAAGGTAAACATTTTCAAATTGAGAGATAAATGGACGGGGGTAGGAAAAATGTGCGTTTTCCAATGGAAAAGTGGCCATATCTCGGAAACGGTGAGAGAGACAGCCTATATAGGTTACTATTAATCGTTATAGGAAGTCGCATACGCCGTGTCAGGTTAGATGGAAATCATTGACCTTGGATGACCTTGAAAGGTCATAACGCATTATGCAATGCCAATTGTGCGGTATTGTGGCTAAACGGCAAGTCTTAGGGGGTCTGCGATGGTACCATCGGATAGGGCGGTGGCAACATCATATCGGCTGTCAATAGTAACCATGTGTCCATCTGCAGCGGTTTGTCCGCAACTTTGAATGGAATGTTTAAAGCTATAAGTGACCGTATATCGGAAATGGTGATAGGTACGGCCTAAGTTAGTATTAATCAATAATTAATTACTAATAGGAAGTGGCATACGCCCTAACAGATTAGGCCCTAGATGAAAATCATTTACACTGGATGACCTTGAAGGCCGTTACGCGTTATTGCGACTAAACGGTGCAAGATAAGGGCTAAGTTGCTATTTTTATCACTATAATAGGAAGTTGCATTTAAGTTGGCTTTCAAATAACATGAAAATCCTTCACCTTGAATGACCTTGAAGGTCAGTACTGTGACAGAAACTGTATAGGCCTAGGCTGTAGCGTGTCTTCCCGAGCAAAGCGTTTTTATTGTGAAAAATATTTGCAAAACTCGCGTCCAATATTTTCCTTTTTCATTTACTCTGTAGCTGTTTATATCACCTGGCGAGAAGACCACGTGCATGGAATAGTAGCTAGGCCCCTATTTATATCGCTTGGCGAAATGACGACGTGCGATGTCTGTTATACTAGCACTCATTGTAGCTTTTGAGACAGCGTTTCGTTAACATAGCGTGCATGGAACTGTCTCACCTCTGAAAATCGCTTTCTCTCCGTGACTGGAATTTAATAGCTTTGCTTCGGACGTGGGCAGTACGATAGCTGGGCTTCTTGTCATATCATCTGAAAGAGCGTATATGCCATTTCTTATTAGTGCTGATTAGTGATTAATAGTAACATTGGTCACTTCTCACCCTTCCTGAGATATGGGCAGTTTTCCGTTGAAAACGCCTATTTGTCCTAACCCATTCAAATTTGAAAATATTCCTTTCGAACTGCACCCCCAAATTTTGTACGCTGAGAACCTCAACATAGCGCTAACAATTCCTGCAATAAGTTTTCCCCTAAGACCTACCGTTTAGCCACAGTACATCTGTTGCATACAAACAGACGGACAGAGAGACGACAACTGTACCATAGACGCCTACAGCCTACAGCATAGCTGTAGCGCGTCAAAATCTACTTGAAAAATTCTACGATTATTACTAATATTCCAATTAATTACGCCACAACTTGACAATAATTTGTACCTGTTGTAGGCTGCAGTGAAATCTGTCATCACCTGCTAATGTCATATGTACATCGGTGATTTGATAACACATTTTATTTTGTTTTTGCTATGTCAACATAGATAGAGTGAGTAAGTAAAGCCGACCGCTGTTAACATGCGCTTCGGTGTCGTCAGCCGCTGAAGCCGCCGCTGCCGAAGACAGCAGAAGTCGTTCTGCAGTGTCCGCTCTTCTATTCGCCTCAACAATCTGCTGACGCTGCGCCTTCGCGATCTGCAGCGTGTACTGCGTAAGTAAGTAAGTAAGTTGTAGTTTAATGCAAGTATCAGACGTACGTGCAACAAAAAGCATAAAAGACAAAAACAGTTTCAAATGAAATACATAGTAAACACCCGACTCCGGACCCTGACGAAACACTCCACAAACATTCACCCAACAGCGTATCTGTGAAAAAAATCGTCCCATAGCCTACAGTATAGGCCTACTTGAAGAAACATCGTGAGATAAAAGGTTTTTGTACAATTCAAGCGTAAAATCAGGGTACAACCAGACCCAGTAATTTGAAAAAAAAAACCCTGAGCCAGAGATGGAACCGGGTGAAACAAATTGACCCGAGACCCGACCCGACCCGTATAAATTGAAAAGTGTATAATGTCCAACAGTAATAATAATATTTAGCACCAATAATTTAATGACTTTCACAACGACTTTGATGATGGTGAAACTTTAGCTCTGATAATAATCCAATAGGCCTATACCGGTAGGCTACAGCGCTCAGTTGATCTAATCGAAATTTTTTTTACGATCATGCAAACGTTTTATGTCATATAATGTACTGCGCAGTTTGCTTATAGGCCTATAAGCCCAATCGTAATTTTCTTGAGAGCTCGAGCAACTAGCAGTGATGACTGTTGAGCTGACAAGACGGCACCGTGGCTCGATATTTGTGAGTGATCTTGCCAGCCGCAGCGAAATGCCCTCAAACTCAGCCGATTACGAGCGAATTTGACCAGCTTCAGCAGCAGCGTCGACTGACGACTGTTCTGTCCCACCAAGCGAGCGGATCAAACACACTCCCTAGCTCACGAATATATAGCCTATATAGTTCTATAGCCTACAGGCCAGCATCAATAATCTGTATAAAACGGCGACTTGTGTTTTTCAATACCCCCACCCCCACATATTGTAGATATTGTGCATGCGATGTTGCCAACATGCCAGACTCATTTACTGCGCTGATTGTTGTTTCCACATCTAAACGCCGCCAGTCTGAAGGTTGCTAGCATCAGTGTCTCACTGCATTGCGGGAGGATCATTTGAAGACGGTAGCGTGCAGCGCAGTGAAACTGATACAGAGGCTGGAGCGATTGCACGGATGTAATTAACACATACACAGACGACGTCAATGGACATCGCTTGCTGATAGCTTTATGATCGCTTTTGACAATGCCGCGATTGTGTTCTGCTATGAGATCTTTAGGCAGTAAAAAGTTTCTGATTCCGCGCAGAAAACTAACTGCCTTACAATAAACGACTCTGAACGACGCTGATCTTTCGATAACCGGGTCAATACACCGGGTCCAGTCTTTAAAAACCTAGACCCGAGACCCATCGATATTTTTAGTTTTTTAACTATAACTTTGTCAAACGTGATCCGTTTGCTACAAAATTTTATACACACAGTGTCACAGACAACATGAACAAATGCTGCAAATTTGGTTACTGTACGATTTCTTATGTCTCGTGTGTGCATATATTCTGGCTACGTACGTATCGACATACGGTTTAGCGACGGTTTAGCCTCAATATATGCACATACGAAAAAGTAGAAATCGTAAAGTAACCAAATTTGCAGCATGTGTTCATGTTGTCTGTGGCATTATGTGTACAAAATTTTGTAGCAAACGGACCGCGTTTGACAAAGTAAACAAGAAATTTGAGCTAATGCTCACGAGACGGGCGAAAGCCTATAGCAGTTCCGGTTCACTAGTTTAGAGGTGTTCACGCTAAGTTAATATACAGATACTAGATTCTCTATCTGGATCGCATAACGATAGTTCCGTGGCGCCACCTTGTGAATGATAGACTTGTGTCGCAGCCCAAAATCGCTAAAAAATCCATAAAACCTCCTATATTGGCGTTCAAGGTAATTCAAAGTCATGAAATTCGGCGCCAATTGAGAGCCAGTGTACGACTTCCTATTAGTGATTATCTCGCACCGTTACTGAGATACAGCGACTTATTGGCCAAAAAATCGCAAATTTTGCCAACCACCCTCTCATTTAGCGCCCTCGTTCGGAGTGACCTCCTTCGAATTTATGGAAAAGCTTTACAGTTCCTAAAACTAGGGTCTTCCGTGCAGCCGACGGTGAAAATTTGGTGATCATAGCTTGCACCGTTTTTGACTGTGACAGACAGACAGAATTGCGATGGCTAAGACGCGCTAAAAACTAAAAATATCGACGGACCCAAGTTCTCGGAACCGAGCAAGCATGGCCGCCGTCAGTCCTTGTTTTAAGAGGTCTATGATAACAGTATAGGCCTACAGGATGGTCCAGAAAAAAACGACACAAGGTTTACGGCACCATAATTTTGCAGCCCTTCGTCACAGATTCATGTGGTTTTCAGCGAAATGTTGAGAAAGAAATTGCATACTTGAAAAAAACCAGTGTTTGAATACAGCAATGTGTTCTGCAGATGAAAAGTGAACTATTCAAAAACAATATCGTCATTCTTTAAGGCAAGTTCGTGACAAAGATAAAGTCTGCGCCAAACCCATTTATCAGACTCGTAAATAACAGTGGTCAACGTGTCCACCACAGAAAAAAAACAACCTACGACAGTATTTTACCAAGCGTATTATTAGGCTTAAATTACACAACTGCAGCTCGTCTGGAAGCAAATAGTATTAGGCCTAGTAAATCTAGACAGTACGGTAATTAGCTGACAGTAGTACAGCCTACCTTTGTGGTCTGATCGAGAGACTGTTTGAGTTTCTTGTTTTTATCAGCAAGCTCGTCGCTGCGGCGTTTCAATGCAACGTTCTCAGACATAAGTCTCTTTACTTCCGTCTCCAGCTCGAACAGCAGCTCAGACATCGTCTTTCTGCCACACCGGCAAGACATTTTCTTCAGACATTAGCGACTTTGTGGGTTAAAAAGTATGCGGGGCAAAAAATGTAATAATTTTCTAACATTTTGCACATTTCTGATAAAAGAGATTATGGGTGCCTAAAATTTCGATTTTGCCCGTAGATCTCCTCAAATCTTAATTTCTCCTTTTGCCCCAAATTTAGCATTTTTGGACAACTTTTCTGACAGTTTTTAGACAACCAAAAAAATTTAGAAGAGGGAGAATTGCTTGGTCTGTTTTGCGTTATGCGTAATCACTAAAATTGGCGTTAGTATCTTTTAGTTAGTGAGCATCTTTGTAACACAACCAGGTGTTCTCGATCTGTAATCTCGAGTGATGAATTTGTCAACTTGCCGCTGCATTCTCTCGAGACGGTCAATGACCTGCTGAAGGTATGGGACACAGACAATAGCACCATATTCGATAACTGACCTTACCAAATATAAGTAGGCATTGCGTCTACAGGCTGTAGAACAGTTCAAGTTTCGGCGAAAAAAGCCGATAGTCGAGCTGGCCTGCTTAGTAATTTTCGAGATGTGAGTACTCCACTTTATGTCATCAGAAAATTGTATGCCAAGGTATGGATTATTGGAGACCCGTTGAAGTACTGAACCACCGAGACTGTAGTAGCACTGGAACCTGTTCCTCACACTAAGTACGTAGCACTTCTTGCTGTTGAATCGCATACCCCAATCATTTGCCCATTGTTCCAAGGAACATAGTTCCTGCTGTAGAATGTGGCGATCCTGAGGCCTTTTGATTTTCCGGTAAAGCAAACAATCGTCTGCAAAAAGTCTCACCTGAGAGTTCACACCGTCTGGCAAATCGTTTATGTGACACAGAAACATTAGCCGACCGAGCGCGGCACCCTGCGGCACACCTGAGATGACTGGGACCTCCTGTGATTCGACACCGTCCAGTACCATTCTCATGTGACGTCGTATTAGGAAACTCGTCAATCATGCGTGTAGAGAACCTCAAATGCCATACTTCTTCAGTTTATATAGCAGCTTGTCGTGAGGGACCGTGTCAAAGGCCTTGGAAAAATCAAGGATTTCGATGTCGACCTGGGTGCCTTTGTCATAAGCTTTAAGTAGATCATTTGAAGTTAGGAGTAACTGAGTTTCACAAAAGTACCCAGACCTAAAGCCGTGGTTAAGACTGGTTAGAATGCTATTACTTTCCAGACGGTTAAGCAAGTTTCGGCAGATGATATGTTCCATGTTTATGTTAGATTATAGATTATATGTTAGATTATATGTTAGATTATAACAGATGTTAACGAAATCGGTCTGTAGTTCTTAGCGAGGTGCTTGTTTTTTGTACACTCTGGATATGTTTGCCATTAGCCATGCATCTGGTAGTGTGCCAGTGTCAAGTGAGCGTTGTAAAATCAGGGTTAGACTAGGTGCCAGCTCTTCTGCACATTCTTTGAGAATTCTATTTGGGATTCTGTCTGGTCCCGGACTTTGTGAATGTTGATGTTATGAAGTATCTTTGTAACACCAGGTTCATTGATTTTTATGTTGTTAATAGTAGTCTGATACTGTGACTTGACTGGTGGCATTCGTTGGTTTGGCTGCTGTAATGTGAATACAGAGATAAATTGATTTAAAAGAATGCTTGCCTCTTCACTGCTATTATTATGTAGGATACCATTCTCATTTAATGGAGCAACTCCAAGGTTATCTTGTCGCTTGGTCTTAATGTATTTCCAGAATGGTTTTGTGTTATTGGTTTTTAAACCTTCCAGTATGATGTTATTTACATGGTTTTATTCGGCCTGTCACATCTTCTTTTTTGCACACACGCTGAAGCTGACGGCAGGTGTGCCAGTTGTTTGTAGACTTGGCCTTCTTATGTAACCTGGCTTTAGCCTACGTCGTATGAGACGACAGAGATGTCTGTCTAGCCACGGGAGTGAACTGCTTCGCTTCCGTGAGCGGTAAGGTATAAATTCATCAACTGCTGACAATAACTCTGTGTAAAAAAGTCCCAGAGTTCTTAAACGCCCATTCCATCCTCACACTGCTGACGTAGTTTCCTGGTTGTATTGTCTAGTGCCTGTTTAAGTTTTGCCCAATCCGCTTTTCAATATTGGTAGAACTTTCTTGCCGGTTGTTTAACATACACTGGTCTAGGTAAGACATCCGTTACCAACATATCATCGTCATATATACCTGGCACCGATATTGGTGACTTAACCAGTGATGAGTTTGACACAAATACAAGGTCAAGTTGGTTTCTTTTACGTGTAGAAGAAGTATGAATTTGCGTAACATTTGCTTTATGAAATGAATCAATCAGTTTTTGCTGGATGTTGTGGTCTGGGCAAGTTGCATGGATGGCGCCGGTTTCCCAGCTTACGTCTGGACAGTTAAAATCACCAGTAAAATCACATAGTATCAGACTCACTCCATCAGAAGTTAGTTTAGCGAGTGATTTTTCAACTTACGTCACGTCCTTGTTATTTCGGTGTGGCATGTAAAAAGATCCCACATAGAGATCTTTGTCACCTTGGACCTTGACGGTTGACCTTGCGACCAAACCGCCGCAGATGGACACATGATTACTATTGACAGCCTATAGGAAGTCGCCACTGCCCTATCCGATGGTACCATCGTAGATCCCCCTATAGGCCTACGACTTGCCGTTTAGCCACAATACCGCACGATTGGCATTGCATAGTGCGTTATGACCCTTCAAGGTCATCCAAGGTTAATGATTTACATCTAATCTGACACGGCGTACGCGACTTCCTATTAGTGATTAATAGTAACTTAAGCCGTATTTCTCACAGTTTCCGAGATATGGCCAGTTTTCGTTGGAAAACGCGCGTAACTGCCTTCAGGGTCATCCAAGGTCAATGATTTATACGTCATTTGAAAGCCAGTATACAACTTCTTATTCACGATCAATATCAACCTAAACCCTATCTTGCACCGTTTAGCCACAATACATCCGTGACAGACGGACAAACGGACAGACAGACAGACGGACAACTCATGCTAATAGCTCGGCCTTTACTAAAGTACAGTCGGCTAAAAACGGCTAAGCATATTCAATATAATATTTTTTTAAACTTCATATTATGTGATGTTGAAAATGTTTACGAACGGCTCAGTGCCGGCGCCAGAGAGTTGGAGCCCCCAAATACAAGTGTAAGGCGACTAAGGCCCCTATAACAGGAGTCTGGGGGCGGAGCCCCCAGCAGGGTCCAGGACAGAGCCCATGGTCATGGGGTCAGGGGCGAAGTCCCTTAAAACTGAAACACTTCTGGTTTTTGGACGTTTAATGGAAGCCGCATATTTGCCTACTTTTCAAAAATATGACACGCAAAAAATCAGTTACAATTTTTGTTTCTTTGCAAGAAAATGAAATTTAGTAGGCCGGAATATGTCACAAAAAAGTGAAACGTAGGGCATAATAAAAGTCTATTTTGGGTAAACTTTTCACATGTTTACTTTGTTATATTTTAAATAATGTAAAAAATACTACAAATATTTTTTTTATACGTAGCGTGAGGCCCCTGAGCATGTGTGACCTCCCCCACCGGCCGGGGGTATGGGGGCCCTTCCGCCGGGCGCCGGCACTGCAACGGCCAAAGCACATGCATTCAGACGATATTGCGAAAGTCTGCGGCAAGTCATCCCGTAGGCCCCCCTATCTGCTGCAAAGCAGCTTTTAGCTCCTGGATAGTCTTCAGCTAGGCCTACGTAGAGTTTCTAAAATGTCTGCAGCATTGCAGCCCGCACACTAAAAGTCAAGTGCTTAAAATTTGGTGAATTTGGCAGCCATTTGTATTTTACCATGAGATCCGTAGAAATAGAGAATTCCCTGGGTGAGCACACATACTGTATTGTGGCATAACTTCATCCAATTTAAAAATAATTGAAACTTTGTATTTTGGCGTAGATTTAAACGCCGAATATGCGTGTAAAATATGGTTTAAAAAAATTTACAATCTTTGATAAATAATATTTTTAAAAAAACTTTAGGGGGGTAGAATTTTCTGACTCATACTATTGTCCCACGCATTTTACTTCTAATTTTTCTTCCACTTTCTTACTCCCAGAGCTTATCACACTCGTGTCAGCTGCGGGCACGGGGGCGAAACCGTGAAATAATTAGGCCTACTGAAGTTAAAAATGCTCACATGTATGTTCACATGTAGACCTGTAACACTTCGCAGTTACTCAACAGCCACACAAACAGGAAAGAAAACTATTCGTATGCACAGACAGCGCAACGCAAACAACGCCTTGTCACGTGAGTCACTGATATCGTCACGCTGAGCTGCTTGTGACGACTGAAAGCTGTCGGCAGTCGCGTGTCTATTGTTGACCACATGGCATACAACACACAACAATCATTGTAGTGAGTGATTGTACGATTAATCGATTGTACGACATGTAAGCTGACGTATAGGCATTAGGCACACACAGCAACACAGGTCAGCATTAGATGCGCCTTCGCCACTCACTCTCGCCGCTTCTATTCTTTGATCTAAGATTATCTATCTTAAAAGTTCAACTTAACTAAAAATGTAGCTAACTTCTTAGCCGACCGTACGGTCGAGCTATTGGTGTGGTTGTCGTCTGTATACCTGTTCGTTTGTCACGGATATATTGTGGCTAAGTTTAGGTCGCAGGGGAAAACTTTTTACGCGAATAACTAGCCATGTGTGTTAAACGCGGTCATCAAAATTTCAGCCAACTAGTGCAAGGAAAACATTTTCAAATTGACGGCTGAATGGAGTGGGTACGAAAATGTGCGTTTTTAATGGAAAACTGGCCATATTTCGGAAACGGTTGGAGATACGGCCAAGGTTAAGTGCCACAAATGGCATATTGGCCTCCAAATGACCTGAAATCATCGACCTTGGATGTCTTTAACAATCACTGACAACCATCACGGTAGGCTATCTCAGCGACAGCTGGGCTTCTTGTTAAAACATTTTACAGTGCGGCAACAAATTTCAATGGCAGCGCCAGGCAGGGGTACAGCCAGAGCTGTGGTCTGGCTGAATATTATTGAGGCACACCGGTCACTTTCTAGCGTTTGCTACAGTTAGAAAATGTAGGCTTATTGCACTACATATTTCGTTGTGTCTATGCCAGCCCCTTTGTGCTGGTAAAAGATATTTGCCTCGTGATTAAAAATATGTGGATACGGCAGCTACTTGACCGTGAAGCGAAAAATATAATGCGCCACAAAGTGCACTGTCACGTAAGCTACAGTGATGCATACAGCATGTAGCCTATGCAAGGCGTAAGCCTACGCCCCAAGCACAGACAAGTGGCCGGCATTTGACTTGCATTTTTTCATCTATTTTTGTGACAATTTCCACGAAAAGTACATAGGCCAATATTATAGCCTATTTTGTGCAGGAACTTATTTACCGATAGGCCTAGATCACTCATCGTCCGGCCTGGTGTGTGGGTAATTTAGCACGCACAGGTTGCTGCGAGTAATAGCTCCCACAGACCACAAGCTTGAGAAGCGATTGATTCTGATCAACTTTTGCAACAGGAGAATGAACCACTTTTCATTGTGCAGTTTCAGCCTCAAAATGTATATACCAAAAATTGTTTGTCGGTTTTCAGCACAACTGCTAAACGATACAGGCCTAGGCCTATGGTTCGAGGTTGAACTTGAAACTGCATTTTTTTACTCACCCAATGGCTAGTTTCTACGTGCGACAGCATACACATGCTATAGCGCGTATTATCTATCGTAATCAGGGGCGGCGATTATAGGGGGGACGGGGGGACGCGTCCCCCCAAAAAATTTTGGTTGGGGGGACGCAAATGCAAGCATCCCCCCAACAATTGCCACTTTTAGCCATGTCGTCCCCCCCAC
>Ga0209367_1013187_pt1 | contig 10683 bp, 10 predicted proteins | sample WorMetLIZISLAND2_FD_187412 | JGI IMG/M metagenome (GOLD analysis project Ga0209367, IMG submission 187412) | Marine gutless worms symbiont microbial communities from Max Planck institute for Marine Microbiology, Germany - Olavius geniculatus... ...
ATGTAGCACTGTATGCAGAGGCGCTAGAAGACAGGCGCTATGTACCGCATTTTAATGGTGCGCGACGGACTAGAACGCACATTTCGTATTTCCTGCCGAACTGCATATAACAATGCAGAACTGCATATGCGTGCGGCATACAACACAAATTCGTTAATATTCACGAAATGTAGAATGCAAATGTTCTGAAATTTAGCACAGTCTAATCGGTAATAAGCTTTTGGCTTGTGATTCAACAACTTGAAGAAAAAAAAACAAAAAAAAATTGAGCTAATGCTTGCAAGACGCGCGAAAGCCCATAGCATTTTATGTTTGCAAACTGTTAGTTTATCTCCAGCCATTTTGTCACAGTTCATTCTTGGAGTGTGGGCTGCAGCCGAAGATCGCAAAAATCAATATAAACCCCTTATTTTAGAAGTTCAGAATCTTTCAAAGTCATTGATGTTGATACGACTGAAAAGTTCGTCACTAGTGTTTGTTGTGATAGGCAGCATGCCCATGTCTATTTGCAACCCTTTCACAAAAGACTGGCCAGTAACGATACAGTAACGACTTTTACAGGGGGGGGCGGAGTACTGCTGTTTGATGCTCTCATGCGCAGGTTTCCTTGAACCTAGAAAATCGAGACTTGGACGTTCAGTGCTGAAAATTTTATGTGCAGCTTGTCCATGTCTATCTCAATTGATTTCGGCGCAATTCGTTCTTGAAATCTGTGTCGCAGCCAGAAATCGGCAAAAAATCCATAAAACCTCTTATTTTGGTGTTCAAAGTCATTGAATTCGGCGCCCATCGAGAGCCAATGTACAACTTTCTAAAATTCTATTAGTGATTTATAGCAGCCTAGGCCCTATCTCGCACAGTTACCGAGATACAGCGACTTATTGGCTGAAAATCACAAATTTTTCCCACCTTTTTTCATTTAGCGCCCTAGTTCGGGGTGACCCCCTTCGAATTTATGGAAAAGCTTTTCGGTTCCTGAAACTAGAGTCTTCCAGGCAGCCGACGGTTAAGATTTGGTGATTCTAGCTTGCACCGTTTTTGACTGATCTACCCGTGTGAGGGACGGACAGACAGACGGACGGACGGAATTGCGATGGCTAAGACGCGCTAAAGCAGTTAGCTGTTTTCGCGCGTAAAATTTAGTGGAGCATGCTGAGAACTTTATAGGTACTCAGAGGACTTTGATTTTGGGGAAGATCCCGATTTTTTGGTGATCACCTTAACGGAAGTTGGCCTGTGCGCTTTACCGTTTGGAGTTCTTTACTTACACCTGTTTGTTGCTATCACCAATAGTCTGTTGTGTGTTTGTATAGTCAGTTACTGTTTTGCAGTAGCTTCAGCTGCTATATAAGTCTTATGTTGCTGTTTGTCTTAGGTTGCAGTGAAACAGTGCAGTGTATGTAGCTGCTGATTCATGGCTTTGTGAAAGAAACGTCCGCCAGGTGCCGCCACGCACGCCACGCTAACATGTCTTCAAGGTTAGAGACGTATTGTGATGAGTTATAGCATGCAACACAATAAATGAGTGACTGCTGTCCAGGTCATTATTGGTCTATTGGGAATGTTTCCTAGAGGTTGGGGAAACTAAAATGTATGAAATTCTTTCTGTCCCCCCCTAAAAATTTACCCATCACCAGTTACTGTTGACATAATTATGATGTCACCAAAAATGTTTTGCAATTTTTTCTTAGATCTGGCCATGTTGGCAGTCGCCTTTGTGCAGCAGTTGTTTGTGAGCGGCGGCTTTGTCTCTGCAGCATGCTTGAAATTAAGGCCAACACTCCGGACAGTGCACATTTTGAGTAAAGTTCATGAATCTACCACTCAAGTTTCGTTTCCTCTTGGTAGACATCTCGATCAACGACAAGCTATAGGCTTATCTTTGTCGTCACTGTATGGCATTTTTATTGACATCGTTATTTTGGTGTGGTTGAAGTTGCAGTGCTTTATTTTACTAGGTAAAGTGGTAGCTCTGTTTTGATGAGGTGAACTGTCATGAGGTGAGGTAGACTGCTTCCGCAATGCTGGTTGCAAAAAACTGTGTTTGATAATGCGTTCGAGTTTGTCACTCACAGCCGTCATTATGCAGATGGTCGTTCATGCTTTTTTAACCGTAAACGTGATGACGTTTCGCGCGAGCGCGCACATTAGTGTGCTCCGTGCAATGACTATTAGTGTTGACGTAACCATACCCTGCAGTATACAGCAGGCCTACATACAGACGGCAGCACCGGTCACACTCTGCCTATACTGCGTTGTACTGGCTTCTCACATTAGACGTTTTTGTTCCGTATGGCTGAACGCCTAATTTAGAGTCATATACTACTGTACCGGCTGCTAACCGTCGTGTGAACCTGTACAGCTTGGCTAATGGCATAAGCAGCGTTCTGCTAGTGGTAGGTGCTATAGTAGTAGCGGGCTTGAGTGTCCTAGCGTGTCGTGTCGGTGAGCAAGTGTGTGTTTTGATAGGCGTCTAAGAACTGCACGGTCTGCACCTATACGGTTGGCCCAATGCGCGTTTCCCCCATAATGTGTGTTGTCACTTAAAACGACCCTCAGCTCACACTGGTGCTGTTTTCGCAATAATTTTTGGCTGCAGTCTAGCGTCATAAACCGAATGACGATGTGGCCTATGCCATGATCGGAGCGTGGTTTAAGTACGATACAGCACTGTCTGGAGTGGTATAAGCTCGTACTGCGTACTCGCTTACCCGGCAGTGCGGTATCGAATATGTACAAACTGTGGGCTATATAGACATGTGTATTGTGACATAGATTGCACACAATAGGTTGAATATACATCCACCGGCATCAGATCGGTGAACGCTTGTCTGGAAAACTTGGAACTATCAGTTGTCAAGAAAAAGTCAGGGAACTTCACAGGGCTTGGGAACGCTTTCCCTGGAGTATTACTGTACTGTATAATCGTTATGATGCAAGGGTCGATAATACCGGTACCATTCACTAGTATGGTCAACTGTAACAGTTTTTAGCGAGTGCTGGTTTATGCTATTTCAGACAGTCTTGTGCACTGGTGGTATCAGCCAGGCAGCAGTTGATTCCATGTGGCGGCTTATCAGGGCCGACAGATAGAACGTTTGAACTTGCGTTACCATTTTTATGCTTCTCATACTGACAGGTGACAAGTATCCGTGTCTCAGTGCATCTGTCCAAGAAGACTGTTAGAAGCATCTCTTAGAGCCAAGTGGTAAGAATTCCACAGAACTTGGCTGATTGTTAACGTGATGCAAAAGACCAATGTCTGATTAGGTTTTGAAGGTCAAGATCTTTAAGGGTCATATATATGAAAAAGTTGGATTTGCCACATTATTTTCTAATGGCTTGGAGTATCACAGATTTTAGGGATTCGTAGATGATATTGTTTAGCTTTTAGCTATACACAGTCATCAAGTGTATCTGATGTCTTTCTTCGCTCGCGCCGAGTTGCGTGCTGCGTCGCCTCACTTTGTAATTTTTTTTGTGCGTTGTGGAACGGGTCACAGAGCACAACTTTGTCTCGAGTAAATGGCAACTTTTCATAGTTCGAAACCTTTTGGTCTACGAACGTGTTTTTTACAACTCGGCTTTGTACTACAATGTATTGCTATAATTATGTAGCTTGACGTATTCGGTGATGATGCACTTTTTGACGGTTATGATGACACAATGACTCATTGGCATTTTGACACCTGCAGTTCGCGCGCTGGAGCAATAAAATTACAGTACAAAAAACATTCTTTTATACAGTTGTTTTGCACTAGTAGAACCTCATAGGTCTAACCGATTTGTCTTAATGTTTAATGTTTTGCCCAGGCCAGCTGACGTGTCTTTCTATGGCGCATGTAACATACTTGATCACCTTGACCAGCCGACTGCTAATTTTAGACACACCATATCGTGGGAAATCGTTGTTGCAATTTGCATTTTATTACATATACCGTGCGCCTGTGGCCGACAGCGGGCCAGAGTACCGGACTTTGCACCCGTTCAGTGTTGTATACAGACAGAGACTACATAAATTATAGAAGTATACAATTTTCTCTACTGAAAGAAGGCGGTTGTGATTATTTGTGTACAAAAATTAACGTATTTCGATGAAATATTTAGGACGGTTGAGCTTATAACCCAGTTAGATTTTCGTAGCGAATCATATCCGATTCTGTGAAAATTGTCGTTCTCTGTTCAGCTCTGTTCTCCACTTTCCAGACTTCATCGTCAAGTTTCAGTTTCGTCCGTGAAATGTCACTATTTATCCACACTCTTTTCCTATTTCCATGAAACGTCTCTTGAACAATGCCCTTTTCCAGAGATTTTCAATGGATCCGATTTTGGATCCGGAATTCCAGATCAGAAAAGGAAAGTTTAGTTGGTCATTTCTGCTGTTCAAGTGCATGTAGTTAATGTGTGCATTTCACCATTTTTAATATTTAATTCTCGTTAAAGGTTAACAATCTTAACATGTAAATAATGCAGCTCAGTAAATTTGGCCTATTAAAATATTTTAGTAATATGTCAGTGATCAGTGGCTTACAAAAGCCAATGCATAATAGGCTACTAGACTGAACTAAAAGTTAACAAGAATGATTTTAAAACTGATAATCAAATGAGAGGTCAAAAATGCTGTGTCTGCCAAGCGATATTTATGGTTTAAATGGGTATTCAAGAGGATGATCGTCAAATGGTTGTGTGCGTGTTCTTTTAGTGGTTTGCCAGTGCGGTTTATCTAGTTGCTAGTGATGTACATGTACGTGTCATCCGTGTGTCAGTAGCTGTGTAGGCAGGCTGTCGGCAGTCTGGTCTGGTAATCAAACGCCAGTGCTGACTGCTGATGTTTCGTGTCTGATTGGTTGCTGACGTCCGTAGTATCTGCTGCAGACAGCGTTTTGTGGCTAGCAGGAGCCAAGCGCACTTGTGAAGGCCAACACGTCTCGTGACAGTAGCCCAGTGATGTGCTCTGTTTACAATTGTACTCTGTGCTTCAAGTTACAGACACTTTTTGTAACTGAGTGAACAGCTGACTTGTTAATTTTTCAGTCAGACATCGCTTGTGTTAAAATTGTGTCCTCAAATGCCAGTTTTAGATATATATATATATATATATATACCTGTCCCGGGCGTGGTTACCCCTACACTCCCGTAAATACCTGTTTATCCCTACATTTATATATAATGTACGTGTAGGGATATCCCGCACGTTGGGCATTTTAGGTAGTGGCAAACCGCCGCCAGCATGCTGACCGTATAAAACGTGTATATAAGCAGTAGGGCGAAGCCTGGATGTAGCAAGTGTCCTGGTATCCCGGGGGTTCAGATTGACCTGCCTTGGTGATATATGCGCACGTTCAGCAGAGCCAAAGCCATTCGGGTTAGCCCGCCGGCCTTTGGGTTAGCCACACCGCAAATGTAGGGGTATCCCGGACGCAGGACATGCAATGTAGGGGTAACGGCGGCTGGGTCGTGTCTCTCTCTCTCTCTCTATATATATATATATATATATATATGATGTTACTAGACGACACGTCATCGTTACTGCATTTGCTCGTAGAATGTCATCTGACAGACACCACGGTGCGCTAACTTAATGCATAATTTTTCTTTAGCGGAGTTGAAATCACATTGCCATGTTCTCGTATAACTCATAGAATAAAGCATTTGTCTCCGGAAATATTTGTGTTGCGTCATGCGCTGACTTTCGGCGAAGGTTTAAGGAAACGATGTATAGCATTGTTCTTCATTGCTTTTGCTGATTTTGCTGCTGTTTTGACCTTTGTTCCCGTCCAGTCCATGCTCATATAGACCTTTTTCTGCATGCGTCTTGAATCTGATGTAAAGGTGGTGTATAGCTTTTAATAGGGAACCCTTCACAGAGCTACGGAGCGTCTCCTGCCATATGGAATCACACATTGTTTCCTGCCACCCGACACAGGTGAACGCGCCCCGCATTAAACTAGTAAGACAGGTCGGTACTCGATTTACCTATTCTGGAGAGATGAAAGGCTGAGTTGCCTTGGTGTTGGTTATATATGGTTATATACCAAGATGGTTTACCTATCTGCAAATAGTCAGCCTATCAAGTAGTAACCACTTGATAGTGTCCCGACCCGGCATCGAACCCACGACCATTCGATCGTAATAGCCCATTTACACGATCGAGCAAACATCGAGCTGGCTCGTCCAGAAAAATATAGCCAGCTCGTCAAGCCAGCTTGATCGTGTAAACGGGGTGTAAGTTCGACACCCTATCGTTAGATTCGTTACACCACCAATCCGCCCAATGTTATGTCTTCATTCTTCGTGCATAGAATGCAGATGGATTTTTAGTCACATTGTCAGGCTGTCCGATAAAAGTTGCGGAAACTGTTGAGTTATGATTTTTGCGTCTGCCCAGCACTGCAGTAATTCGTGGTGCGGCGGTATTAAATCATGTTTGACGGACCGGACAGTGAAGTCGGTCGGTCAGTCGGTCTGTGTGTCCGTGTGGCTAGGAGTCGGTTTCATATCCCTGTTTGCACGCATGCGTGGTCTCGCTTTCTCCCGTTAACATTGCCAGTGCTTCCAAGCAACGTTGTGTTATGCTCATGTAGGCATAGTTGCAGAAACTGCTGTGCGTTCAGGCATGGAGACCTGGATAATAGCTAGAAGGTCTCCATGGTCCAGGTGTACAAGTGTCAACAGAGCATAGCTGCTGGATACCTGATCGATCTCTGCCAGCATTGACGGCCGCGGGCATCTGTGATCTGCAAGCCGTGATCAGCTGCAGGTTCCACGGGTCAGGATGGCAATCTGCGGAAGCCATCCGTGCTTTTTGACATGCCGGTCCATCTACTTGGAACGTTTTGTCGAACATATTTTTGCCTACTTTTAGACGTCATCGAAAACATTTTCAGTTCTCGTTCTACTAGCGCATGGAGCACGTTCGACGTTATTATAGTTAACGCGCTATATAAATTACTTACTTACTTAAGTAGCCCCCGTTCCATCACGTGATGATAACTTGTCGGCGATGGGTCAACTCATAGATGAATGGTTGAACAGTGAGTGTATGGTTCTGATGTGTATTACAGAGACACCGGAGCATCGGCCGCGCTGGTTGGGCTTCACTCACGTAGGTCGTCGTCCGGCACTATCACATCCGACTCCGGGGCTAGCCACTTCTACACGAAGGTGATTATCATCTCCCACTCCGCTCTGTTTCAAATTAGTTTTTCAGTTGCTGCCCGTGATGAATGGGTCCAGTCTATAATAACGTCTCATTATGTTCATTGGCTACCGTTGGTCGCTGACTGTCAGCTAACTGTCCTATTCATGTCTACAACTCATCAGAATAGTTTTCATGTGAAATATGATGTCCAGTCCAGTTGCTGCAGTTGCGTATGTTTGGTGCATTTCCGTCTCTGTTCCTAGTCATGGGTGAGTGAAACTCTTGTTAAATTCAAGATGGCTTCAGTGTGATGAAAAGGTTGCTTTTGCATTTTAGTTGACAGATGACAGGTACTAGGGCAGAGCGATTTCAGGCAGATCAGTGATTGCTGTTATTTGGTGGTCGCCTCCTCCGTCGGCTTAGGACGCTGACAAACGTTTCCTCACGGTGGCACACCTTGTAAGTCGCAAAAGGAAGGTACTGTCATAAAAGGACTACACTTGCAAATACCTACCCATCGTCGGACGTTCAAGGCAGCTTCGGGCTTAGGCTGAGGTCTTTTAAGAGGTCTGTTAGACTAGTCCGAAAATCTGAAAAGTAGCCTAGAAAATGGAGTAGTAGGCATTTTTATAGCAAAGCAAAAACTACCCATTTTTTTACTTCAGTTATGTCTTTAGATTTCAAATCACCCGTATGTCCAATTCTAGAACTTCCTGTGTGTGTACAAAACATTAAAATCCCACACGGCCGATTCACAACTCATTAAGACTACTCGCGTTTCGTGGTAACTTATGATTCAATGTTGAAATAAAATTTTAACAAATATTTTATATTTCAGACAAAACCAAATGGTAAAGCCTTGCAATCAGAAGAGCTATAGTTTTCAAAAAATGGCATATATGCCTACTTTTTTTAAAGAAATGCCTACTAGGTTACAGAATTTCAAAGATATTGACTAGTCTGTGTGGCTGAGGTATAAATTTTTTAACATTACATTTGTCAGAGCATAATCGTATTTTCTAAATGCAAACAGCAGCTGCTTTTGCTGAGGACGTTGGAGACGTATGCACGTTGCTTGTGTTTGTGCAGTATCAGAGAATGTCGCTAGGAGGGTCGGAGACGTCACGTGACGGTGCTGAGGCCGGCAGTAGGTTCTCAACTGCCAGCAGTCGCATCCTTAGTCTGAAGCCGGTCAGGAACGGCGCCACACTGTTCCCAAAGCTCGACGAATGCGCACATTTCCACTATGAAGTCGTTGAACTGCAGCAAATAGAGGTTTCTCTGTTTATGTTTTTGACTTCAACCACATTAATATTGTCAACAACTTTAATTTTACAACTTATGGACCTTGCGTTATCGATGTCATTTTCAGTTTACTATTTGTTAATTTTCAGTTTTGGCCACATGCAGAAGACTAAGCTGGCTACATTATGCATTGCTGGTATCGTATTGTTTGGTATTTATTCAGAGGTTTGACATAATGGTTATGCAATGGGAGTTGCGTCTCCTTTATAAGATTACATACTTTGTAATTATTCACAAAGTCTACTTATGGCAGACGTTCTAAGCTGGAGTAACTACAGAGTATTTAAAACTACGGTGCTTGTTGCATCAGGAATAATAATTTTTTTATCTTCATCCTGTCCTATCTTGGCTGTGTAAGTATTGTTAAAGCAGTCAACATTTAGATACATAATTTGTGTTTTTTATTTCTTTGTTTTTTACATTAATCAACAATAGTTTTCACACCTTTTTATAGTTGTGTGACAAGAGATCAACAGAAGCTAGTAACCTCTTTCAGCCAGTTCTGGTATTATTTAGTTAAATGTCAGTTTAAGTTTTTATTCACTGAGTGAAGTAATTTTTAATTCAAACAACCACAGAGTTAATACTTTACTTGTTGCCATTGCCACTGATCTGTCTGTAATGCTGCGAATTACAGTCTGCATTGTTTGATCGTGTTTAATCATCGGTTGTTGTCTGTTGTATTTATTGATTCTATTATTTTATATTATCACGATCCACCCTTTTGGCTGCAACACTGCAATAATTGTTGATATGATTATGCTGGGGGACAGGTGGCATTGTCTGAAAATAATGATGATGATGATGAGGATGAGAATGATGAGCCCTGGTATGAGATTGTTGTGAACTTGACCGGAGCACATCGAGACTGGACAATCCGTCGATCATACAGCAGCCTGCACCGCATGGACCACCAGCTTCACAGCTGTATCTTTGACCGCAGTGTCAGCCGACTCCCCGAGATGACCAAAAACCTTGTCGATGAGATCGGAGCTGTGGTATGCTTACTTATTTACTGCTATTGTGGTTTTTTTTTTAAAAGTTGACTGTTTGGAAAGTTTTGGCTGTTTTGTCTATTAAACCCTCTTGTTTGTTTGCAAATTAATTTCAAAGCATTGGGAAGCATGCATGTTGAGCGACGTCAGCAGTGCAACATTTCTTATGACTCTTTGACATAAGCTGAAAATATTTTTGTTTCATCAGTCTTATGGTATATTTGTTCCCGACAGTGTCAGCCATATGTGGCTTTTCTGGACAATGTGCTGTTTGTTTTATCATTCCGTTTTTTGGTTTTCAGTTAAATCTCGTCGTGAGGATGATAATTATGATAGTAATCTCGACTTGGATTGTTCGATCTTTTCTCCATGCTTGCTTGCTACGTGTATTTCAGCGAGTTCTCGGAATGGTGGCAGCTTATCTGACAAGGTTTTCTGAGCTGCAGCATGACATGATCAATTGTGGACCAGTGCTAAATTGGCTTGAGGTTGTACAGTTATTTAAACTTGATGGTTAAAAGTTGTGCTTTTTATTTCAGTTAAACAAGGAACACAGTTCATTTGTTCTGCTACTGGAAAAACATTCTGTCTTTTCGCATGGAATGAAGTAAAGATGCAGTGTATGATAGGTGTCTTGTCTCAGAGTGATCCAGTTATTGTTGCCCATATTATGCGAAATTCTTTATCATATTGTTTAACTAATTTTACTCAGTTGCATGTGCTGTACATTTTAAAAGTTATTTTTTTGGTCTAGTATATGTTTTATTATTTCGTTCACTCATGACAGTAATAATATATTATGGTGGTTTTGGCTCTGCTGTGTTGTTGCTATTGATGATGATAATGCTGATGATGTTGTTGCTGCTGCTGTGTAGATGGATAACCGTGGCAATCGTCTGCTTGTGTCAAACAATGATTCTGCCATCAATTTGCCGGCTGTTGGAGCAGCGCATGCTGTCAAACGATATTGTGCTCAAGCTGCCGATGAACTTTCTTTTGAGGTGAGCATCCAACACGCGTCGTTTCATTGCATTGTTCTACATTTGCCATCATTTTGTCTTGTAAATATGTCATGTTTTACTTTTTGCTATTAGGTTTTATACGAGGGGCGTTCAATAAGTTTCAGGTCTGTTCTTCTCAGCAAGCACACAGTAACAGCTGAAAACCAAAACTATTATGAAGTTGTACTGCCACTATAGTACATCACTTACCATGGTCTCATTTTTGACATCACAACATGAC
>Ga0209367_1013188_pt1 | contig 10683 bp, 5 predicted proteins | sample WorMetLIZISLAND2_FD_187412 | JGI IMG/M metagenome (GOLD analysis project Ga0209367, IMG submission 187412) | Marine gutless worms symbiont microbial communities from Max Planck institute for Marine Microbiology, Germany - Olavius geniculatus... ...
GTGTGGGACAACCCTGCAGGAGTTAAGCCACGCTGCCCTAGATAGGCAGCGGTGGGCAGCGATAGTAAGAATGGCGTCAGACACCAACGGGCATTGAGCCCACGGTTGTCGATGATGATGATGATGATGATGTAAATAAGCTTATTGATCATGATGCGCGAAGGCGGCCACAGCGGCCTGCCATTGTTGATATACAATAACCGATCGTGTTTTCGTGTTTCGTAAATTATTGCAACAATATATAATTATATACTAGCGTTAGATTGGTGTACATTATGTTCCTCACTTGTGATTTGATGATCGTCCGCTATTGCTGAAGTTTGATTTGGTCGAGGATAACTGCAGCCACGTTGCTGACGGTGCGTACATTTGACCGGTCCATACGTAACTAATAGTGTTCACAATACGTCTCTCGTCTTCAGTGGTGGTCGTCTTTGTCCCGTATTGCTGTCTGTTGTTGTTTCACGGCCATCTGCTGACTCGTTTCTCCATCGTTGTCGACATTATTCAACCCAGATTGGGCCCAAACAAATTCACGGAGCATCATTTTTCTCGTATTAACTGGTACACAGTCGTGGTGAAGTGGTCTATATCAAACAAGGTTCCTCATGACGAATCATGAGTATGCCGTTTTGTGATTCGTTGACTGCCGGTGCCACGAATTCCGGTGTCCGCATTGTCCGGTTTTGTCATTAGAATCGTCGTAGTTCATCAAGTTGAGTCCCGTCGTTGGTGTTCAGTTAGTGTGACTACACTGACGATTAACCCAAGCGTGTCATCAGTTGATAGTTGCGTCCGTTGCTTAGTGACGCGACGGTTTCAATAGTTCCAGTTTCAACGATCAACAGAAACTGTGTTTTGGTGGACACAGTTGACATTGTTAATTGTTGTCGAAGCTTGAAGCTAGTTTTTTTGACCTCGGTACGCTCAAGTCGCACGACAGTATTCGGAGTTTCGGACGTCGAGTGAACGTTTAGCCTAACTGGACTCGTCCATAGCCTATAGCGATGAGTGAAGCGGTGAAGGTGGTGGTGAAATGTCGGCCGATGAGCCGGCGCGAGAAAGACATGGAGTGTAAACAGATACTCGACGTCGACTCGAGCACTGGCCAATGTTCCATCACTAACACGAAAGACAGTGACGCGCCCGCCAAGACGTTTACTTTCGACGGTGCTTACGGCGGTGACGCCAGCAACGAGCAGCTGTATCTGGACATAACGTTTCCACTGGTCGAGAGCGTCACCGAGGGCTATAATGGGACTGTGTTCGCATATGGTCAGACGGGTGGCGGGAAGACCTACACGATGCAAGGAGTCACGAACCCGACCACTGAGCGAGGGCTCATCCCGCGGGCGTTCGACCACATCTTCGAGACGGTGGCGGTGGCTGAACACACCCGGTATCTGATCCACGCGTCGTTCCTCGAGATATACAACGAGGAAGTGCGTGACCTGCTCGGAGACGACACCAAAGCGCGTCTGGAACTGCGCGAGCGGCCCGACGGACAGGTCTTCGTCAAGGATCTGTCACTGCATCCGGTCGCCAGTGTCCGCGCGTGTGAGGTCATTATGAACCGCGGCTGGAAGAACCGTGCTACCGGATCTACGTTAATGAACACCGTGTCCTCCCGCAGCCACTCTATCTTTACCATCTACCTGGAGCGATGCGACGATCCGACCAACGGCTCCAAGATCCGCGCGTCCAAGTTGAACCTGGTCGACCTCGCGGGCAGCGAGCGTCAGAGCAAGACCGGTGCGATGGGCGACCGGCTGAAGGAAGCTACCAAGATCAACCTGTCCCTCTCTGCACTGGGCAACGTCATCTCCGCCCTAGTCGACGGCCGGTCAGTGCACATCCCGTACCGCGACTCTAAGCTGACCCGACTCCTCCAAGACTCGCTGGGAGGCAACACCAACACTCTGATGATCGCCTGCCTGTCTCCAGCCGACAGCAACTACGAGGAGACGCTCAGCACGCTGCGCTACGCCAACCGAGCCAAGAGCATCAAGAACAAGCCGCGAATCAACGAGGACCCCAAGGACGCTCTAATCCGCCAGTACTTGGACGAGATCAGTCGACTCAAGGCAATCATCAGTCGAGCTCCACCGCACCAAGAGCTCGAGGTGATAGCTCGCCCTCCTACACCCGAGCCGCAGATCATCGAGAGGATTGTTCACGTAAGAAGCTCTCTCTCTCTGTACTAGGCGTATTTGTACGTAGTTTAATGCATGTTATATACTCTAGTTTTTTATGTGCGAATCTTTATTTACCACAATGGTAAAAAAAGAAATAAATAATAAAAAAAGTTAAAAACACGAAAAGCACCAATGTCACTCTGAATGAGTCAACTTACTAGATTGTTTTATTATTTTATTGTTTTTAATTGTTGCTGTTCTGTAATAAACTGAACTGTTTGTGTATTATGGCGTTTTTTGCTACCGGTAGGAGGCACCCTAACAAGTATTGCGGTAGGCCTATCATATGATGATATATGATATGATATACTTATGCTTTGCTGTATGCGTTAACCATCTGCAGTCAGTTGTAGCACATAAATGTCAGCATATGCAGACACAAGTCTACATATTTGAGAGCTTTGCTTGAACATGCCCTTTTGTTTCCTTTTCCCTTGCTTTTTGTTATTTTTTAAAATTTGAAACACTTTAAAATATTTGCCGGCTTGCCGCTGTCAGACGCATAAATGGACTTTTTCGTGCAACAGTTTGTGCAACTAGTTGTGCAACTTGTTCTGGATTTTTGCTGTGGATTTTTATGGATTTGTTTTTTAGTGATGAACAACTAATCGAAGTAAATGAAGTCGTCACAGTTTTTTGCAATTGTTAATTTGTAAAATTGTTTGGTTATGAGGTATAACAGAACAATTAGTGACTGGCGTGTCGATCAGCATTGGAAAAAATTTTTCCCCTCAGTCTTCGATCTCGGGCAACATTTTATGAACTAAAGGTAAAAAATGTTTAATGATGACCTCGACGCCAGTCACTATTTGCATAGGCCTAATGTTGTTGCTAATATTGTCTTTCTGCCCGTATGTGTCCATTATCTGTCACACTACGATGACACTGTGTCCGTTTAACGGCACTCAACGATGTGATCAAAATTATGTTTGTCGGCGCATTAAAATAGGGAATTTAAACCCGCGGGATTTGTACAATTCCACGTTCGGTGGCCTCCAATTCTAGGTAGCCAGGGTTGAGCTTGACGTTGAATGGCGGGTAGGTCACTGGCGAGATGAGTGCCATTTTATTAGCCGGCGATCAAATAATAATGTCAGTGAAACATTGAAACCAAAGACTTAATAAGCTGTTAACTGCCCTAAGCAGCTGCCACGGTGTCTTCGTTGCGTCGGATAAGAAGTTGTTGTATTATCAAATTTGCCTTTTTGCTGTTTTATCTGCACTTTTTGTACGATCATCTACTTAAAAACATCAGCATTTAGCAGCAACAAAAACAGATATTGTACATAATAAAAAACGTAAAGTCCTTCCCGAGCCTTACGGCCCACAGGGCGGCTCTGATCTTCGTTTCCGAAGGCCCTCAGCCAAGCACCAGTTTTTACACTGCGAGACCACGGATACGAGGCCAGTGCGTCCCGCGGTGTGCCTGTTTACGTTTCAGCGGTGAAGCCGGTACCAAATTATAATGCTTGGTGACAGAGGCACATGTGTGTGAACAACTTACCTAAGGTCGTTACCCGGCAGTGTCCTGATGCGGAGTCGAACCTGCGTCTCTGAGTTACCTCAGGATTACAAGTCCGACACGTTACGGTTAGACTACCGAGCCATCTTTACTGTTAATGTTTTATATGTGTATATCCTAGCTGTTTATTGTGGCGCATTATGTGTTTGTGCATGCTGTCATGGGGCATGCAGGTCTACAATAAACGAATGAGCGAACAAATAAGCTAGGAGGCCAAAACGAATGAATGCAAGCATGAATGAATGAATGAGTTAGTGAGTGAGTGAATAAGTATACTGCGCGCGTGATCATTAGGTGCCGGACGAGGCGGAGATTCGCGCCAAGACGGAAGCGATCGTAGTCGAGTATGAAAAGAAGATGCAGAAAATGGCGGCGGAGTTGGCTGAGGCACGCGCCAGCAGCGAGCGCACGGCCGCTGAGATGGACCGTCTGAGGACAGAGGCCGAGCAGAAGCAACGTCAACTCCACGCAGAGTTCAACGTCCTCACACAGTCCCAGCACGCCAAGCTCAGAGCGCAGTACGACGCCGAGATGGAACGCGTACAGCGCGAGCTGGAGACTGCTCGCCGCGGCAAGGAGGTCGTCCAGGTCGAGATGGAGTCGCTCAGACGACAGTACGAGTCGGCCATGTTCGCTGTGGAGAGTTCAGTCCCACCGCAGGAGCTCGAGGCCGAGAGAGAGCGACTCAAGGCCGAGTACGAGGCCAACATGATGGTGATGCGAGACGAGCTGGAAGCGGTGAAGACAAGCCGAGATAATGTGGAGGTGGAGATGGAGAGTCTGAGAGCTGAGTTTGAAAGTCTGACGAATGCTGGACGCTCGGCACTGAGTGTGGCTAGCGCGTCTACGTCTACGGCTCTACTTTCACTCGCCAACGACCGCGAGTTGCGTCTACAGAACCTCACTGACGAGATGAAGATTGTACAGGAGGCCGACGACCACCGAGTTACTACGGATACCAATGGTTCTAAGAATTTTCTGATAGAGACTGGATCACAGACTGAAAGATCGGCGTCAGAAAGTGTCCAGTCAAAACTGGTAAAAGACTCGCTCTTTAAGTACTCTACCCGAGGAGACCGCAAACTGATGGAGAAGGAACAGGCGCAGCCAGCGATCGACGTCGACCAGCTGCAGAAAGACGTGACCTCCCACCATGAGTCAGCTGTGACGAAGTTGACCGCTGAGCTGGAGGACTTCAAGCGATCTCGCGACGACATCGCCAAGGTGATCCAGCGCATCAAGACCGAGTACCAGGAGGCGGTCTCGCGCGCACACGACTCGGTCCCCATGCACGAGTTCGACTTGGCGCAGCAGGATATACGCGCCAAGTACGAAGTCCGCATGGATCCGGTCAAGAATGACCTCGAAGCGTTGAAGCAACACCGGGACATTGTCACGTCCCAGCTGACGGAACAGAAGTCTACCTGGAAGCGATTCGACGAAGAGCGACGGCAGGTAGCCAAAGATGTGGATGAGGGGAAGGTGGAGAGGGGCTTGGCTCCGGAGCTAATCCAGGCCGCCACTCAGCGATATTTCGAAGAGACTCGACGTCTGGGCGACAGGGCCGCCTCGGAAAGGGAGAAAGTACGAATCCGGCTGATCGATGAGAAGTTCGAGCGTGAGAAACGACGCGTCAAGGACGAGGTGGAGGCAGGCAGGTTGACCGAGACGGACGCCGAAGCATATCTAGATCGACTCATCAAGACTAAGACAACGGACCTGGCCGCGGTCCACGAGCAGGCAAACAGCCCGCCCGAGTCAGTACCAGAGACAAACGTCAATCGCAAGTCCTCCTCGACGTCCGTGCCGGATGATGAGGTCCAGTCGATTGAGCATGGTTCAGCGACGACTGGTAGCGCGGCAGCACGTCGACTGCAGAAGCTGGAAAACATGGTGATCCATGGCGGGGCGGACCTCAGCATGGACACGGAACACTGCAACTTCATTCGCGAGAAACTGCGCCGAGAGAAGCACAACGCGGAGGAAAAGCAGCGCCGCCTGGCGGAGGCGCACAAAAGCACGATCCACTCGGACACTGGCACCGCGTCAGCACTGTACAACGTGTTTGCCAGCGCACATGACGAGATCGTCGCCAAGACGACGGCGCTCGAACAACTTCGCTCACAGAACGACCACCTGCGACGAGAGATCAACGACATACAGGCCAGTCTTATACACGTGCATGTGAGGTTGTCTTGGTGGGTTTGATCCTAGGCCTACCGCTAAACTTAATTTAGAGTTAACCTAGGCCTAATGCTAAGTAACTGGACACAAAATTGAAAATAAAACGATAATGTGATTTAACAAGCAGAATATTTACAGCGCGCGAATTATCATGTAAGTGCAATGCCAATAAACGAAACTAGAACAGAAATACAAATAGACAGTCAAACAATCAAGCAGTCGCAGCTGCTAGTAAAAATACCTCAATCAAATCATCAAACTGTTTCGTTTCGCCGTTTAAACAGAGATATCACACTGACCTATCTAGGGTCAGATATAAACTAGATATAAACGCCGCTCTAGGGATCCACACAGGCCTCCTGATCTATCAAACTCTACATTTAGGGTCTACACAAGTACCCTATTACCATCACCGAAGCCATACAAACGGCCACACAGCCTAGGCATTTACACATACCACTTGTCATTTAGCATCCTCGCTGCAGGTGACCCCTTTCGAATTTTTGAAAAAGCTTTACGGATCCTGAAACTAGAGTCTTCCAGACAGCCGATAGTGAAGATTTGGTGATTCTAGTTTGCACCGTTTTTGACTGATCCACCCGTGTGACGGACAGACAGACGGACAGAATTGCGATGGCTAAGACGCGCTACAGCAGTAGCTGTTGTTGCGCGTAAAAACTACAATATATTTGTGTGTAGCACGTAATTAACTTACTGTTTGGACTACCGAAACGTCATGGTCCTATACGCTATACTTAATTGAGATTAATTATTGAGATTCCAGTTCAGTTCAGTTTAGTTCAGTTCATTTCTGACTGTACACATGCTTCAACACTGCTGTGGCTGCGGCGTACATTCAGGCGGAGTTCGAGTTGGACCGCATCGACTACCTGGACACAATCCGCAAGCAGTCTCAGACGTTGAAGTGGTTCCAGGCGGTACTGGAGCAGGTCGTTCCGACGCTGCGTCGTGACGCTAACTACGCCGACCTGGAGCGTATCCGTGCACAGAGCGAGTGGGACGATTTGAACCAGGCTTGGAAGTTGCCCAGGTTCAGCATCGACAGACGCCATCGGTTCAGCCTGCCACCGGCAGCCGGGCGGCCCGTGCCTTCACCAGCCGGCTCCACCTTGTCCTCTTTTACGTCGGGGGCCACCGCCGACCTCGACTATGAGCTAAGATCAGAGGAGCGGCTCATCGAGCGTCTGAACGAGAGCGCGATGAGAGATCCGGCGGCGGAATACTTCCGACGTTCTGGCTCCTCGGCCACGCTTGGTCCAACAGACAGGCGTACCGTCGAACCCATGCCAGTGCTGGGTGCCAGCAGAAATTCCACCAACCCGACCCCGCGGGAATTTACTCCATTATCCCCGCCCATGTCTGTGTCCCCTCTCCTGCGCCGCCCTCGCCACCAGTAGGGGCACTTACACGGAATCCCTGTCATTCGCGTGACGTCACTAGGGGACACCTGTAGGGGGACATCCGGGAATTCTATAATGTCGTCTTAGAGGACACCTTTAGGTAACATCCACGGGTAATTTCCTATTGTTTATGCGATGTCACCTGTGGTGGCATCTGTAAGGAGCTCTCATGCGAAATCTTACTGTTCGTGTGACGTCACTATGGGACACTTTTATGAAACACCCACGCAGAATCTCGCATTATTCCCGTGACGTCATGGTTAACATGCACATTTATTTCGGTTTGGGTGGATTTGAACGCTGACGACGGTTGTTTTTCATGCGCAGCATTTTCTTAGCGTGCTTTCTTACGTTTATTCGCCGATCAGAATAAAAGTAAAAATTCCGATATCATTGCTGATTTGTCGTGCATTGTTTTCGTTTTCAAGTCTTGAATGCGTTGAATACATAGTGAACACACAGTGCAAATATTGTTGTCGCTGCAAACATCTGTGCAACTTATCGTGGCAACGGCGTGCATCACCGTGCGTAATGAGTGCTAGCAAGTTCTGCAGCAAATGTGAAGCATAATAATATTTTAGCCACGTAAGTCGTTATCGTCACAACAAGTGGCATTGCGGCAGCCAAGCAGACTTTATATTGTTGCAATCGTTGCGGAGATGTCGCTGCAACAGTTGCTGCGACGATTGTTTTGAGTTGTTCTCCGTGTTTCTAATGCAACTAATGCTGCAGCCGGTTTTCTACGTTGATGTTTTTAACTGTATGTGTATGATTATTATGCGATCGTCCTACTTGTCCGCATAACGTGTCTTGCCCGTCCCTTTCTCATCTGTCTGTCTGTCTCTCTGTACCATGCGGCTGGTAAAAAACAGGATGACGCAGAATTGGTGTGAAAGTTCCCTAGACAGCATGTGTGCCAATTTTTCGTTCAGAAGGTCAAAGATAGGAGCTTATGCATGTTATGGTCAGGAATCAGGATTGCGTGGTGCAGTAGCCGAAGAATATGTCGACACTTGGCTGACGGACGTCTTTGCTTGTTGTAAGTGTGCATATGATCGGTTATATAATTGAGACTATACAAGGTCGTACAAGAGGCGAGCTAAAAAAAATAGCTGGCTATAGGACCCGCGCCATGCAAAAAAATGAAATATTCAGTCTGTTCGCGGATCCGAAATATTCTGCAAAGCGTAGCCGTCCGCAGTTCGCTCTTCTGTTGTATAGACTAGCCTGCGCGTCTTAGCGTAGCTATTTGTTGTCCTTCGCACGTGTTTTTATAATAGCAAACTCTTTTTGGACGTAACTTTACCCCACCTCTGTTTTAGTCCAAATTTTAGGGTGTTTTCTGCACAGGATTACGGACGTTATAGGGTTGCAAAGAGCGAAGACATCTAGCTATTTATTCATGTAATTAAACATAGCTTAACTTATATGACCACCGTAGCTCAGCGACAGACGAACGGACGGACAGACAACATACGATGGCATTACCCGCGCCATTGATATTATACGTCTCGGGTAAAAACCACTGCTTGTTATTGAATGCAGCGTTACCGCGAACTACCTTAAGAAAGCTTCTATTGCGTGTTAAACAACAGTGTTTGGTATAATAATTGACATTAATGTCATTGTTTAACAATAATGGGCGTAAAAATTGCAAAATGTCTGGTAGCCTATAATAACTGAAATTGCGCGAACTGCCGAATATGTTGATCAAATGTTGTCTAATAAATGTTACTGGTTTGTAATAATGTTTTGTCTGGATGATAAAATCGTCTTTAAAGGTACTTTAGTTTACTTATATCTTTAAGGCCTACAGCTATGACTGGTTGTGTAACAAAATTTGATTTATTAAACACAACATTAATTTTTGTGTAGTTTATTTTTGTGTAAAAGAAAATTACACAAAATGTAGGCTAGGATGATTTTGGTAAATGCTAAAAATATTTTAGTTTAGTTTAATACAAATCAAATGTTGCTATTTTTTGTCATCTACAGTCAAAATTGGTTCAACACTATATGATAATTTTTTGGTTACTTAAGAGACTGGTACAATGCAACATAAAAAGTTGACTTCACAGAAGTATGTCGCTGCTTACGTATAGTCTAAACGTACATGTGTAATCTAAAACCAACTAGAAATTTGGGGCAGATCCCAACGTGAGGCCGCTCGGTGCCGTTATTCCAATCGTAGCGACAATTAATGGGGGTATAATTCTGCTGCTGGTAACATCACGTGGTCTGAACAATCACACTATACTGCACAGCACGTGCAGTAAGGTGGGTCGGAATTAGAAATTCAAACTTTTTATGTTAGTGAATCAAAGTTTAAGTTTTTTTCGGCCAACGCGGGGGGATGGAACTCGATCAAGGTTGTTTCCTATTGTCGATATCTATAACCTTTTTTCCGCCGAACGCGTGGAACACTCGCTGTCGATCACCTAGTTTTCCGATTCTGAATATCTCCATCCGTTCCACAGATATTCGCGGTCAGAGTCTAAAGTCGTGCAAAATCGCGCCAAATTTAGCATGTTTAGCCCCAAAATTTCTCGGGGGCAGGCCCCCACATTTTGCGACAGGATTTATAAAATCGAACACACTTTTCGTTATGTGGCAAAGTTTTGCGGCGATCCGTCGACGGACCTTGGAGAACTCGTGTGAAAAAAATAAATAGGTCTAATAAAAAAAACTGCAGTTATACCCCGTTTATACGATCGAGCAAACATCGAGCTAGCTCGACGAGTTATGGTAATTAGCATGCTAATTAGAAGGGCGGGCGGGTTGTAATTGGAAGGCCTATATTTACACGTGATTAGCTGTGGGCTAAGCCTAGGCCTACATTTGAGCTAGGGTTTGGGGTTCCACCAAACCTGCTTGATGTTTGCTCGATGTTTGCTCGATCGTGTAAACGGGGTATTAAACATAAGGCCTTCCGGAAACTGTGTGGCTTGGTAGTCTAACGGTAACGGGTCAGACTGGTGACCGAAAGGTCCCTGGATTGACTCGGGCCCAGAGCACTGCCAGGTAACAACCTTGGGTAAGTTGTCCACACATGTACACTGTGTCTCAAAAAAACCGGACCCCTGCTACCTTTTGCAATAAGTCCAACAGTCCTGGTTCAATAGCAATAGATTTTGACAAAAATAATCGTTAAAAAATCAGTACTTAATAGCATGTGTTACTTTGCGAGAAATTTTAAGAACAGAGTACCAGCTGAGGTTTTCCTGTGGCACCAACGGTAGAGGCAACTGCACTGCAGTACTCCAACGAACCAACAACGTCAGTTACGAAATCATTAAATGTTATAACGCCAACGTTTGAAGTTGAACGAACTGTTGATTAGCAACATCATAGTCAGAAGTTA
>Ga0209367_1013190_pt1 | contig 10682 bp, 5 predicted proteins | sample WorMetLIZISLAND2_FD_187412 | JGI IMG/M metagenome (GOLD analysis project Ga0209367, IMG submission 187412) | Marine gutless worms symbiont microbial communities from Max Planck institute for Marine Microbiology, Germany - Olavius geniculatus... ...
TATTTGGAATTCCCAGGTCCACATTGCCTATTCACTATACAACTTCTACGAGGCTACGATGACGATTAAGGGCCGTTTGTAGGTGAAAATTTTATACATAGGCATGTTTTTAAAGGCCAAAACGTTGACTGCGCATGCCCAGTGTCACGTGACCTGTAGGTAGGGGCTCAAAAATGATCACATATTTGGAATTCCCGCGGTCATATTGCCTATTCACTATACAACTTTTATGGGCCTACGATGACGATTAGAGGTCGTTTATAGGTGAAATTTTTATACAGGAGCGTTTTTGGCCGAAAATTTTTAAGTCCGTTTTTTTGCCCAATTTTCGACTTTTGGGGGATTTTTCAGGGGTTAGATATTAACTTCGAATTTTCTACCTCTAAAAAGGCACACCCTTGCGTGAGACCGCGTCGTTTGAGCCATCGTGCGTGAAAATCCGCCGACCGGTCTGACCTGTAGGTCGGTCAACAAAAAAAAGGTATACATATCGGAGAAAAATTTTCGTTATATTTCACCCATTTGCCGAGAAGCCCCCAATGGACGGATTTGCACGAAATTTTGCACAGGGGGTCGTCTCGCGGACGTAATCACCTGTTTCAAATTTTATGTCGATCGGTTTAGGGGTTTCGGATCTGCGCGGGGTCGAATTTTGCCATTCTCCCTTTACTTAGCCGGTCGCCATTAACACAGGGCTGTGCTACCGCACACCTGTGATATTCGCGATCTATTTTTACTTTGACCTTGAAACTCGGCCGGACAGACACCGGATTCCAAAGACCCGCTCTATGCGTAGCATCGTGCGGGTAAAAAAACGTACGTGCCAAGGCCAGCAAATTTATGTATGACTACTTTCGTTGCGGTATTTGCGCTTTTATTAACGAAGTGTCTAGAGAGCCGACAGTCGGCCCTCTAGGACACAGCCTAGAGAGCCGACAGCAGCAGCCACCAGCATTAGGCATAGATTAGAAAGGTGGTGCTAGTGTTTATGGTTAGTGTTTACCTTATGATAGATTAGAGAAAACGACAGATGACGAAAATAGTATAGTTGAAAATATACTTGCAAATCTTGCAAGCAGATAACAAACTAGCAGGAAGTAGCAAACTCATATGAAAAAAATCGGCATATGGCGGGTGTATTTTTCGCAAAAGTTATTCGTAACTGTGTAAACAGCCAAAATATTATATTGGTACTTGGTTTAGAGTAAATAATATTAAAACACTAAATCAAACTTCACACGTTTTTTTCATTTTTACATTCTTTATTAGCTGTCATCTTATTCGTTGCAGCAGATTTGTCCTTAGTATTCGCCAGATGGCGTCTCAACGAAGAAAGTACGCATGACTAGGGTTTGGGTTAGGATTAGTGTTATGGTTATGGTTAGTTATTGCACTTATTCAGTTTTGTTAGCTATTAAATTTTTAGCGTGCAAATTTAAGGATATTTCATACAATTATGTAGCCACAGATATATACCCAAATTAAGGTTGCCAAATTGGTTATGAATTCGAATCTAGTGCTGTCAGGCTTAACTGGCGGACTGGTATGAAGGCGTAAGGCGTAATGTGTACCTTGCCAGGGTTGATCCATGGGGTTGATCTCATCAGTGACCAGCTGCCGTGACGGCCCGTGAGGGCGCCTGTCTGCGGCGGCAGTGTCATACCACCTGCCGTACGGTCGATTGTCGGCTCTGTAGACACGGCGTTTTATTATTTTTTTTGTTTTCCGTTTTCATACAGAATTATTCGCGCTTCCATACGGCTGGAATCTATGCAGAACACCGCAGGACACCACAGGACTCCATAGAAAGACAACAGGACACATAAGAGATAACCGCAAAAATGATTTTTAGACGTGAAATCAAAACTTAACCTTTCAGTAATTCAGTAAATTTAAATAAATGCCTCTAGACAATGCAAAAATGACAAAATCAGCACGCCACCAGATGCCTAAAACAGGGACAAACTGCTATACGCCGACGCTCAAAACGCAGGCCACATACCTGGACGCCAAGGGTACGTCAAACATGCGCCAGGACGCTTAAATTTACAATGTGCATCACGCATGTTGTCAGTGTTTGCACATTCATTCACGCTACACCCGTTCTCAAATTCTGTACTGGCTCAGCTTAATCAATACAATTAATACATTTACCGGTATGTGTCCTGCGGTGTCCTGCGGTTTTCTTGCAAAGTTTTCTTATTGGTATCGCCACATAACCGCTATTATGTGGCTATATAATGCTCTAAAATTAAAGAACACCTAAAGTTTTACTGTTTTCAGCGCTATTTGGTGGTTATTCAAAGTGTCCTGCGGTGTCCTGTGGTGTCCTGCGGTGTCCTGCGGTTTTCAGTCATACCCCCTGTACATAACTGCGGTGACACCATCGTTTCGTAGTGGTGACGTAGTGGTAAGGATGCTTGCATGTTCAGATTATTGAAAGGAAACAAAAACTCATTATACTACCGAACTACATTTCACTGCGAGTCACCGTCTTAGACGCTAACGCAGAAAATTCGACAAACAATAGGCCTACGGTACTGTACAGTACAGGTGTTTGTCAACGAATACATCTTAACTATCACGTGCCGTTAAAAATTCATGAATACTATGCTTACCCCGATGACGAATTGCTGTCCGACAAGTTTGGCCGATCCGTCGCAGCCGACCACAATACACTTCGAATATTTCGTGTCGCCTACCGTGCGTACTCATTTATACGTCTGATTATTAGCAACGTACATATAACCACGACCTTTCGGTGTCAGTGAAACCGCGAATCTCGCACTTTTTATATATACGATCGACATACCACCCTCACTGTTTAGCAGCAGGATACGTGGAGTCGAGATTCTAGAGCTACTCGCCGACAATTATCGACAGTTAGTTGTTAGAACTTTGCTACATGAAAGCCGCCGTCATGTAGCCGGATCAGCTAAAAGTTTTTCAAACGCTTACTCATCCAGGCACGACCATGCCGTCGGTTAAACACCCGAGTCGACTTCATATGGACAATGTTCTCCTGCACATTTTGCTACTTTTGCTTACTAATTTTCTGCAAATTAACAACGTTTATAAACTTTACAGTTGACAAGTCAAGCTCAGAGTAACAGTCAATCATGATAGTAAATGGCTAGCGTTCAGTTCATTTCACTAAATATATGTAAACCTTACACTAGCTGCAGAAAATATATTCCTATGTATGTCAGTAACACAACTTATACAAGTATAGGCCTATGTCTTTATCAAAATTTATTTACCAATAAAGTTATAGTTGTTCCCATTACCGCGGTAATTACCGCGGTTACCGCGGTATTACCACCGTCTTTATCTCCATATCACTCTTTATTGTTCATACAGCGGCTCCACCGAGCTTTACGTCGACACCTCAGGACCGCAAGGTCGTAGAAGGTCACGCGGTCACGTTCACATGCCGCGTCTATGGCGCGCCGAAACCTCAGCTGGAGTGGAAACATGGCACCACCGCAGTGTCCGGAAGTCGTTTTATACAACATCCCTCTGGTGACCTCGAGATTCAGGTAGAGTTTACGTAAAGTAAACGTAAAGTCTATCCCAAGCCATATAGCCCATAGGTCGGCGCTTATCTCCGTTTCCTTAGCTCTTAGCCAGACACCAGTTTACACTGCGAGACCACTGATACGAAGCCAATGCATGGCGCGATGTATACTGGTGTTTATTGCGCCTACTCACGGAGGGATAGCCAGGCTGAGTTGATCTGTATGGTTGGTTACATATCAAAATCGTTTACCCGCCTTCCGACAATCACCCATCCAATTTCTAATCCGTCCCGGCGTTGATTAACGACGTTATCAACTAAGTCAAACCAGCACTTTAGGTAAATAGAGTTTAATTTTAATATATTTTATTTATCAGCAAGCAAGAGTACTACAGTCAGTGGTGTATACTATAACTGTCTTTCTTAAGCCAGTAGTTTTAGTGTTCTGGTCCCAGCATCTTTAAAATATTAATATTCGTTTGTTGGTTTTTGAAGTTTTACTGAAACAAAATTGCTTGAATGTGGTCCGTTATGGTGCAGTAGTTTTGCTTTAGTTTTCATAGAGATACTATTTACTATGTGACCTTGTTTTTCATGCGCTGTTGTGTAATATGACACGGAATGTCAAGAAATGAAAGTTTTGAAAAATAGTTTCGCCAGCTACAGCATGTTAAATCTTGTTTTTATGGTCGAGTGAATGAAGCTGGGTGAATTTGGTTTGTTTTGTTGAACCGTGTGCACTGTACAGGATTCCCAGATGTCGGACAACGGCACATATTATTGTGAGGCGTGGAATAAGTTCGATCGAGATTCCGCAAGCGCCTTTCTCATCGTCAGAGGTTTGCACGATCACTCCTTGTTTTTAAGCTCTCAGTACCCAAGCAGTTAAGTAACTTGGGTCTCCATCTCTTCCGCGTAACCGAGCGTTTCTGGATTTTGTATGTTTTACTTAACAATGCTACCATTTCACCTTTCTGACAGTTCATATTCATTTAAAATATTTTTTTACTTCGAAGCAGTGGCGGATCCATGCAGAAATTTGGAATTTAGAGGGGGTAAAAGGGTCAGAGAAGGGGTCTTCACAAAATTTAGCGGGCCGTTGTTATCAGTTTCTTGGGGCATTATAGCATTATTGTTACGTTTGTACTTTGTACAGCGCCGACGCGTATCGTGTCGGGTCCACAAAGTCAGACGGTCGATGTCGGCTCAGCAGTGGTGCTTGACTGCGCCGCGACCACAGATCCACACGAGACTTTGTCTGTTGAATGGCGGCGAGACGGCCAACCAATCGACTTCCAGGTACAGAATGATGTGCATCGGAGGATCCCATCCATGGAATTCCCACCGGAATGAAAATACGATCAGTTGTTGGCCTTGCGATTTGGTTGGCCTCTCACTTTCCTGGCCCGCCATCATGCAGGTCCATTTATAAATTTGATCCGTCAAAATCCAGGTCCGTCAAAATCCAGTCCTGCAAATTCAGCGCCCCCCGATCGGGGAGCTATGGTATAGGAATGGAAATGAAATGCTTGTGAATGGAAATGAAGACGTTAAAGAGGAAAGAAATTACTGCATTCTGTAACTAGGCCTACTGTAAGTACCGTAAAATTAATGTCTGTAACATTATAATTTTGTAGCAAGTTCTATTAAACCGAACCGATGTGACAATAGCAGAAATAGTTTAGTAGGACAACTTTTATTATATGCTACAAACAACTGCAATCTACATGTACTTTTTCCACATGCTATGATGTAAAATTTAGATTTTACATGTTATAATTGTGCGGTTATCGTTTTTTCCAGCTGACATTTAATTTTTTGCATGTGGTTTTGTTTATTTGATCATAAGTTTGCTTGCTTTCTTTAATTTTTCCAACACTCTTGGTTGGGGATAAGCAGGAAAAAATCTTAACAAAAACCCAGATGTCTTGGTTGAGCTGCCAAATGAGAATAAGAATGGGAGAGAATCAGTGGCGGTTTTAGGCCGGGATCGGGGGGAGGCACAGGCCCTCCAGTTTTGCCCAAGCCCTACCCCAGTTTCGTAGCCATCCATGATTTTTTGCAATGATAACACAAATATCCGATTTTTTTGCGTTTCCAAATTTTAGAAAACTGGGCAAATTTGCGGCTTCCATCGAACGTCGAAAAACCAAAAGTGCTTCAGCTTCAGGCGGTTTCGCCCCCTGATTCTCTGATCAAGGGGCTGCCCCTGTACGCCGTTGGGGGCTCTGCCCTCAGACTCCCGTTATAGGCTCGAGCTACCGCCCTCCCCCTTCAGATATTGCGGATTAGAACCGCCACTGGAGAGAATTGTAAATAAATGAAAATGAATTTTTTAGACAGGCATGAAAATGGGGTAAGAATGGAAGTGTGAACTTTGAAATGGGAGGGATTTAGTACAAAAATCTGTTCACACACATTTTTGTAACATTTCTAGCAGACGAAGTCATCGCAACAGCGCTTTCAGCTGGCGGAAAACAATTCTCTGGTGATTCTGGCAGCAGCCGTTAGCGATACGGCAGAGTACACCTGTCATGCTGGCAACGGACTGGACGACGTGCAATCACCTCCCGCTAGCCTCACCGTTCGAGGCTAGTAGTAGTAGTAATAGTAGTAGTAGTAACAATAAATCTGAGCTGATGTTCATGAGACGCGCGGCAGCATCTGTGCTGCAACCTTGCGAATCAGTGTACAACGTGCAATAATATTAACCCGTTTTGAAAGAGGTACTTAAATTTAACGCCTCATACGGAAAACTTTTTGAACCTAGGAGTCTGTTGAAATGTACGTTCAGTGCTGAAAATTTGGTGCACAGCTTGTCCTAAGTTTATATCTAGTTATTTCGGCGCAATGCGCTTATGAAATATGCGACGCAGGTTGAACGCGCGAAAAAATTTACTCAAAACCCGCTGTTTTATGCCCAAATTCCATTACGCCGACTTTGCGACAAAGTCCGGAACAAGTTCCCGACAAAGTCGCAGATTTGTCGTGGACACAAATCATGAAAGTCTGCGACAAAAATCACGTCGCCGACTTTCATTACAGCCAATGGAGAGTTCAAAGCGGTATAACTCGGTCTCCGTAAGAGATAATTGCGCGCTGTTTGCACCTATCCCTTACAGTCTTGTATGGGCCAGTCTGGAATTCAACACGCGATAATATTGCCCCAAAACCATTTTTGCTGTTTTCGAGTTTTGACTCTATCGCCCTTACATAGCTTTGTTAACTGTTGAAGTTTTTTTGCTCTGATTACAGATTAAGCAGCGACTGGTGTTTATTTGCAACCGTTCTCACATATACAGGATGGGCCAACAAAAAACGTGGCACTTTACTATTGTCTATATCTTCGCCAATTATTGACCGATTTTCGAAATTTTTTCACTGGCACAATCTACAGACAATTTGCTATAACATGAGTATTATACCAATAAAAGAATTTTGAAAATCCGTCAATAATTGGAGAAGATATGGACAAAAGTAAAGTGCCACGTTTTTATGGCCCACAGTGTAGAAGAGTTAGTACCGGTGAAATAACGATTTTGCAAGAGGAGTACCTTTTTTGACGCATTCATTTGAGGAGAAACATTTTACTTAGCGGCACGAAATTTTGCAGCAAAAAATGAGACTCTGCGCTATCATATGTTGAAAACACTAAGTCTTTGTCTTACCTGGGCTTGATTTGGCACAGGGACGTGACCGACAGACGGACAGACGGACGGACAGAATCACGATAGCTAGTACATGTAATAAAAATATTAATAATCATCCTCCTCCGGTGTCATGGCGATGCAGTTAAGCCTTGTGTATTCCCTCCATTGTCTTCTGTCCTCAGCCTCGTATGTTGCTTGTGTAAGTGAGAGTCCTATCATCTGGCAATCGTCCGAAATATTATCAGTCCAGCGCTTCCTCGGTCGTCTTTGGTGTCTGTTTCCGTCAACACGACCATACAGGGCTCGGTGTGGCCATCAGGAAGGTTGCATTCTGACTACATTTCCGAAGTATCTAAGACGACGGCTTCGGATCCTGTCCACAATGTCATGCTGGATGCTAAGCTGATTCTTGATGTCTGTATTTCTGATATGAGAGATTCTTGACACACCAAGGATTTTCCGGAGACAACCCATCTCGAATGCTCGTAGCTTATTTTTCAGGCTTTTTGTCAGCGTTCTACAGGTTTCAGAGTTATAGATCAAAATTCCTATCGCCATGAAGTTGTATACAGGAATACAGCACCTTTGTTTCCGTGCTAAGGTCCTTGTTTATACAATCTCTTCATTCCATCACAAGAGAGTCCAATTCTTCTTTGAATATCCTGCTCTGAAGTGCCATCAGAACTAATCATTCCTCCGAGATAGGTGAATTTGTCTGTCTGCTTCAATTTCTGCTGGTTGATGGTTATGGTCATCGACTTCGGATGTCTGCCAATGTGTTGTGACGTGTAGATCGTCCGTCGCCCCCGCGGTCCGTGCGGGTGGACTGCCAATCGACTGAGATGGCGGAGGTTTTCTGGTTTTCGGGGCCCAGTAACAACGCGCCTATCAGCGAGTTCAGAGTCTACTACCGCGATTGGTCTCCAGATGCACAGACGTCGCCGCCGTTCAACCGATCAGCACTGATCCTAGGAGCTAACCCAAAGAGACGAGCCGACTCGAGGTATATAGTTTAGGGTGTGCCTCCATGTGCGAGTAAAAGCACGGACACAGCGACCTATAACTGAACCGAACTAAACTAATCTTAACTGACACTTTAAAGTTTTTGACGAACTGGCGACCAAGGCGAGCCCATCGGTCATTGGCTGATGCGTACGTGTGCGTAGTCACGTAGTTAGCGACGCCGATAGGCGGTGTCCACTGTAGTGCATGACTGTTCGCCCATTGGTTAGTTCGTGAAAAACTTAACCATGTCAGTTCAGTTCAGTTACGTTCAGTTCAGTTACATCGCCCTGTGCGCGCCTCAAAACTCGCATGGGACTGCCAAAAACTGCCAAAACTGCTTGGACAGTTTTCGGTAGTTTTCGGCAATCGCAGGCGAGCTTTTGGGTCTGCCTGTTTTACCCGCCGGCAGTCCGCAATCACTTCGTTACTTTGTAAACACTGTTGCCTGTTTAGTTCTTCATTTCGCTCGCTTTGTGTTGGGTGTCCTTGCAGATAGTTACGCTGTGACATTACGGCACCGTAAAATCGACTCGTATAATAATAAGTAGCCAAAGTAATATGGTAATAGGCGGAATCGCTGAGAGGCGCTGCCACCTGTTAAATCATAAATACGCAATTGTACGATTTCTTGGCTGAGGGTTTGGACGTCCATCTGACACCATGTGCCACTGGACCTAGCAAGTGTACCTATACTAAATGGCATCGAGGTCCATCAAACGGTTTAAACAGGGTGCACGAACGTGACAAACGACAGACGGCAGACAGACCGCGGCGCTAGCTACGGAGAAATGTGTCGCAGTAGGCGGAATTGCTAAAATCGCATGAATGAATGATTGATCGTTGGATCGCTGTAGCGCGGATGAGTTGGATAATGAGCTGTTCGCCAGCGTGCTGGTGCTGGCGTGGCGGCGCTACCAGTTCTACATGACGGCTGTCAATCAACTCGGCGAAAGTGAGCTAAGTGAGCCAGCCTCTGCCGCACAATGCGTCACCCCGGCCAGCGCGCCTTCGCGTAACCCTAGCAACGTCTGCACCCGGCTACAGGCCAACAAACAACTTGTCATTGTCTGGCAGGTAACTCAGATTAGAGCGCAACAGAGCTTAATTTTAACGTTATACACTATTATAAATTCACGTTTTACTTGCTTACTTACGAACAGCAGGCGTAGCTTGGTGGCGTAAACGTTAGGGAGTTAGATTTGTGAATGAATTTGTGAATGGCTTCTCTCTCCCTCTGGTTGCTATATGAAGTGGTCACTGCCTATGGGTGACTGTCTGTGGTAAGCATAGATGTAAAAACATTTTTATGTGCTTTGTAAAAGTTTGAAAAACATGTTTTTTATGTTTTTTAACCAAATTTCTTAATGTCTTTTTTTATTTTTAATGTTTTTAGTTGTTTTTTGTGCTTTTTGATGTCGTGTTTTTTGTTCTTGTTATAACATAAACGTACAAAATTACAAATATGATTTATTTCTCATGGGCAAATTGCTTTCAGCTGTTTCTGATCTGTACATTCAGTACATTTCGGTTTTTAGTGTTTACAAGTGGTAGGTTTTTGTTTTTAATTATCTGAGTTAATTATTCTTTGCGTATATAATGGCGCGAAAAAGTAGCGATTGAAAACATCTGCAGTTTAATGTTTTTATGCTTGTTTTTATAGTCTTTGTGTTTTTATTTACAAATCAATGTTTTTAACATCTATGGGTGACTGTATGCGAACAGGTAAACTAGGCATATTTATCTTGGTGTATATAACTAATACGTTAAAAATTTGTAACGTTTTGCAATGTGATGTATCATGCACCAAGATCAGGAAAACAAAGATCAGAGCCGCCGTATGGGACTTGATGGCTTGAGCATTACTCTATGTTTTTTTTACATTTTTTCATTGCTGCCAAGGGTCATCAAATGAATAAAGTTTTATATGTTGTATTGTATTAAAACCTATACAAGGTGGTCCAAAAAAACGCACAAAGTTAATGACACCATAATTTTGCAACCGTACGTCATATAGTCATGTGGTTTTCAGCAAAATGTTCCAAAAGAAATTTCTTACGTGACTAAAATCAATATTTGAATACAGCAGTTAAATATTCTTTGTTATTGCCGCTGGAAATTGAACTGTGCAAAAAGGTATTACCTTCGACACTGCGGTCCATAAAAAACGTGCCATATTTATTTTTTGAATAGCTCCGTGAAACATTGGCCGATTTTAATAAATTTTGGCAAGCAATATTAGAAAGAAACTTGACGCATGTGTCTTTAGTTTTGGCCACCTCGCTTTAAGGTTGTCGCTACACTACGGTGTGAAATGCAGTGGTCACAGTTTGGCCATTGACGTCAATGAATTCTTACCGGGTAGTGCATGCGTCAGCTCAGAAAATTACTGAAACCACAAAATCACTGAAAATCTGTTGCTTCGTCTTTACTTTAAAACTGTACTGGTAAGTCGACAAACTGAAATGATACATCAACAGCGAGTGGGCCGCTTGAGTCATGCAGTTACTGAA
>Ga0209367_1013191_pt1 | contig 10681 bp, 5 predicted proteins | sample WorMetLIZISLAND2_FD_187412 | JGI IMG/M metagenome (GOLD analysis project Ga0209367, IMG submission 187412) | Marine gutless worms symbiont microbial communities from Max Planck institute for Marine Microbiology, Germany - Olavius geniculatus... ...
CTCCTTCCCTCGAGGTCTTCAAGTCCCGACTTACAGGTGCCATGGTGATGCAGAGGACAGATTAGATCCACCCTGTTTTTATCAGCAGCACATCTTGCACGCTTTTATCTGTTCTGTCTGGAGTTCAACAGTTGTTCCCGGCACTTCATGCATTTCTGCCATGCACGACATTACTCGCAAGAGGATATGTGCATTATTGGAAAAGACGAAGAAGAAGTCGGCTTTTACGCAGACCGTCGTTAAAAACCGGAAACAGGTGTTGTTGACAAAGTTATGGATGATTATGTTTATATTATTATAATGTATAAAGTAAAAGTCTGTAGTAATTTTTGTGTGACATTATGGTCATTGTGATAATTATGTAAGGTACAACAAGTTTGTCATATTTTTGATATCTTACAAATACATATAGTTAGTATGTTATCTGAAAACATATTGTGGATCAAGGATGTGCGGACTGCGGACCCGTCAGTCCGCGGACGCAGGATTTTTTGCGGTCGCTTACTAACGCGGATCCTGTTCCGTGACAAAATTTGCGGACGTGGACTGACACCGATCTTGTTCTGTGACAAGTGTATTTTCTCCTAATAAAAATTGAAAACAGAAAGTGTGTATTGAAATTTGCGTAGCACCGAAGCACTCGAACAGGCAAATTGTAATCTGCTATAGGCCTAGCCGTAGTGGACTACCTTACGTAGTGATGACTAAAGGCCTAGGCCTATTCAGTGCGGACGCCGACTGACAGCGGATCCTTGGTCAAAATCTGCCGACTGATGCGGACTCAAAAATTTCAAGATTCGTACATCTCTGTTGTGGATGCAAATGTAAATGGCCACGGGTAAAAAGTGGATAAGCGGACCCATGGATCTACGGATGTTGCAACAGGTAAAAGACTCGAACAATTTCCTGATATGAAATACAAATGTGTGGGTGAAAGGTGATGTGAGTATATGAGTTGTCGCTTGAGCTGACGCTTTTTAAGCAAGCTGCAGAAATTTATTTGACTCCAATTGCTTTCACTTTGAAGCATCAAACAAGTGTATAGTTGAAGTGATTACATGTAGTTTCACTCTAAGAAAAGTGAGAATTTTATATTTTGGTTCGCCAGTTAGAAACTTTAAATTAGTCCTTGTTTTTCAGGACTCAGAATCTGAATTGTACTCCCAAAGACTCAACTCTGACTCTGTCTCTCATGATTTGGGCTAGGACCCACTGGACTTGGACTCAGCAAGCAGTGTATAACTTGGCAGTAACTGTGCCACACTTATTTTTGTATGTTAGTCAGTAATTGTTCTGTTAACATAAGCTATATTGTAGAAGTGTTTGTCTAATAAGTTCTAAAATTGTCTTTCTGTTATTGCTTCTCATTACATGCACTACCTGTGAATATCAAATTTTGTGAACATTTAGTCTTATTATTGGATTTGGACTCAGACTCAAAAATTATTGGATTTGCATTTGAACCCACTGGACTGGGACTTATTTGACTCAACTACATCTCTGCATTTTCAGTGTTGAAATTGAACCTGAAACATTCTGTCTGCTGCTCATTCAACTGATCTGCAGTCGCAAAAGCCTGTTTAACCAGTTACGGTACCACTGTACCACAGTTACGGTACCACAATTGAAACTAGGTTGATGAGTGTAGTAGGTGTGGCTAGTATTTATTTCTGTGTTTGATGGCAGAATTTCTTGTACGTATATTAGTTGCAATGCAAGTTGATGGTTAGCATGGAGTCGGCCTATGTGTTATGTACCCGTGTTCCTGTGTGACATTTGTACAGCTTTACATGTTAACGATATTTTTGATACTCTGCACTCATGACACACAGTGGACCGCTCATACTTCTAACGGACGACGACTCAATGGTTGAACGTTCTTTGGACACATCGGGCGCCACACAGCCAAGTGATGACGTTGCAACTGTTCACATCGATGCTGACCATCGAGTTCTGGCTTCCTTGCCGGTGGCTGGCTGCTCACTACCGCTGCCCGATGTTGCTCTGTTGACCCCCGACTGTGTTGCACTGACATCTTGCTCTCCTCCGAGGTCCCTTGCTGACCGCGAGAGAATGCCACTTTTGGTTCACACAGTCGACTCTCATCCTGAGAACGCTGCTGAATACAACAACTTTCCTGATGATGTGGAGTATTCTAATCTGCTGAATGAGGCTGAACAGGCCATTGAGCATGGTATTGCTCCAATGCGGATATCGCGAGGCTCCAGCGGCAGCTACTTTGTTAAAAATCGTGGCGGGGTATGCATTGTTGTCAATTTTGTTCTCATAATATTTGCAGCAGATGACAGTTACGTATTGATTTATCAGAATACTTTTGCACATGATTTCTGTAATGCATAAATCTATTTATAAATTGTCACCGATTGAGATGTGAGCTGTTTTGAAACAAATGTTTTTTTTAAAAAGAACATTTAAACTATAAAATAAAACATGTTTTAAAAATTTTTCAGTACTTTTTACGCGCGAAATCGCAATTCTGTCTGTCTGTCTGTCCGTCACACGGGTGGATCAGGCAAAAACGGTCCAAGCTAGGATCACCAAATTTTTACCGTCGGCTGCCCGGAAGACTCTAGTTTCAGAAACCGTAAAGCTTTTCCATAAATTCGAAGGGGGTCACCCCAAACGAGGGCACTAAATGAGAGGGGGTAGGCAAAATTTGCAATTTTTGGCCTATAACTCGCTGTATCTCAGTAACGATGCGAGATAAGGCATAGGTTACTGTTAATCACTAATAGGAAATCGTACACTGGCTATCGATTGGCACCAAATTCAATGACCTTGGATGACCTTGAACACCAAAATAGGGATTTTTTATGAATTTTTCGGCGATTTCGGACTGCGACACAATCATTCATAAGGCAGCGCCACGGTGCTGGCATTGGTGGCGTGGCGTCGTTGGTAATGCGTTTCGGCTGAAACGAAGTTACTCTACGCCGGGCCCGGTTAGTGCTGCGATGGGTGACTGCCTGCAGGCAGGAACTGCTATAGGCTTTCGCGCGTCCCATGAGCATTAGCTCAAATTTCTTGTATTTTTCTGCAGTTACAAAACTGTTTATTTTTTAAATAAAGGAATAAATTTACAGTTTTTGGCGCTATCACAATATACAGTTTTTGGTGTTATCATAAAAAGAACTGAAATGTTCCTCTCCAGGAAGTTTGTAATAGCAATTTTGACTTAGGGTAGGTTTACAAATGAGGTTAGGCTTTGAGTTAGGGCTATCCTTAGAATTCAGGTGGGCAGGTTTTGCAATGACACCTAGTTTTTTTGTTCTGCAGTGTGTTGTTAACTGAAACCATTAAACCAAACATTTCAAAAGTAAATTACTCTGGTCTCACATTAGGTTTATGGGTATGACTAGTGCATCAATTTGATTGTGTTGTGTTACAGACTTGCATTATTACTATTAGTATGTTTAAACTTTTAGTAATTGTTGTTAGACTGCTAGCCCTGGCAAAGTATTGTTTTACATTAATGCTTGTTTTAACTGCATTAAAATACATTTTATATGACCAGTTAAATGGTTTAGTGCCTCAGTGTGATATAAATGGCTAAAATATGCACTGAATGTTGACGGTAATAGCCATAAAAAAACAAATAAAACACCAAAAATGATTTTTAAAAAAACAAAGAACAGCACAAATAAAAGATGTTTTTTACATCTCTAGTCACTGGAGATCTTAAGTACCATATTCAGTGTCAGTAGTCCATTCGTCAAAAGCATGTAGTATTTTATTTTGCAGTGTCACACTTTTGCCTTATTTTGGACTTTTTTGAAGTTTTGTTTCTGAAGTCTATTCTTTTTTTGAGCTTTTGATGTGTTCATTTTTCAATGATTACTACATCATCTTAGGAAAAGTGAAGTAGAATGCTTTAGTATTTTAGAGAGACATTGTTTATAATTTTTGGAGGAAGGTTCTTTTGCAAGTTTGCTGCCTTTCCTGTTGACCGTAATAACAGTGTTCGAGACTGAATGAAGAATGATAAGAAATGAGTGGTAAATAATCATGTTGATTATAGTAATATCAATGTTCTGTTGATGAAGTGTTTTGTTATGATTTTTTGTTGAATGCTGTATTTTTCACATTATTCTTTCTTTACAGCTGGCTAATCTGTCTTATTAGTAGAATGTTATGTCAGCTCGTGCTTGTTACTAACTGTAAGTCGTGTTGTGGGTGTGAAAGTTGCTGTTTAGTCACTACTGAGTAGCAGTGAAAACAGGATGGGTGGGCAGAGTTCACTGTGCAGTAATGCTACTGTACTGTTGTAGGTAGCAAAGTACAGACCACCCAGTCACCCACACCCACGTAACACACACGTGGTAGCATGCTGTTGCTTTTGCTATTGCTGGCTAATCGTCACATGCATTTATGGCATAGCTTGACTCAGTAATCAGTGGGTGAACGATAGATAAGAACTGTCTGCTGCAAGTGTGTTTGATGATGTTTGAGTTGACTTTCGAAGGCTGAAAGACAAGATTTTAGTTTAGAATAGTAAAAGCAGCAGGATTCTTGAATCTCTTGTCACTCTTGTGCTTATGAGTGACTTAGCAAGTAGCCCTGTGTCTATTCAGAGTGACTTATCATCAGTCACAGAACGTACTGCTCTCGTTGGTCGATGTCCATCTCTACCTGAGCGTCAGTTGAGCATTTATCCGCAGGACTTTTATATTTTCAGTGATCCGGAGTACAGCGGTGTGATACAGCAGTGTGAGACTGCTATTCTTCAAGGTGTCTATCCTCAACTGAATACGAGAGGCTGCAGTGGAAGTTACTTTGTCACCAATCTTGCTGGTGTATGCTGCATTTATTAGAGAACATGATTTGGTTTTCTTAGTAGTATTGAGCATTTTTTTGCTTTAACACTGGTTAACCCTGTTATTTTATTATTATTATTATTATTATTATTGCTGTTATTTATTTGGTTATGAGAAAAAAATGTGTTATTTTAATTTTCTGGTGAATTATTAAGTATCATAAAATTTTACGGTAATGAAAGTTCTGTGTCATTAGAGCCAAAGTTCAGTTTAAAAAGATAACACATCGAAAGTGATGTTAAAAAGAGCAGAGTACCAGTACTGAATTTAAACGGTAAGCACTTTCTGTAAGTAAGCAAAGTGTACACTTATATAGCACATACTCAAAAAGATCTCTAATGCACTTGATACATTTTGTTATCAATACTTTGCAAAAATATGTATAAATACAGTGTGCTCATAATTCCCAGTAGCTTCAGTATGTAATAAAATAACGTTCCGTTCAAAGTTTTTAGTTTGGGTTTACAAATATTTGAAATACTATGTACAGAGTATCACAATAAAAGGTAAGCCCTTAAGTTTTTGTCACAACTGGATCAAACCTACATTTCCGTATTCTTTTGCACTAAATTTGCAGTTAAGTTGGTTAACGTTTGATGAAGATATGAATGTGTCTAAATTATGGGTTTACTTTTTTATGGAGCACCTGGTATCATGTTTATCTCTTTGGTTGTTTGCTATGTGACAGGTTTGTGACAAACTGTTCTGCCAGATGCTTCTGTTTCTGCTGTCTTTGAAGTCATGTAGTCTTTAGGTGGTGCTGAGCACTTTCAGGTGCTTTTGTCCTCTTGTTGTTTTCTTGTTCTTCTTGTTGTTTTTCATTGTGTCCCATAGCAGTGAGTTATGTCTTGTGTTGATATGTGGCAGAAAACAATCGGTGTGTTCAAGCCAAAAGATGAGGAACCGTATGGTCAGTTGAACCCCAAGTGGACAAAGTGGATGCAAAAGATGTGCTGTCCATGTTGCTTCGGTCGTGGATGTCTGGTGCTAAATGAAGGATATTTATCTGAAGCTGGTGCTAGTCTCGTTGATGAAAAACTGCAGCTTGGTATCGTTCCAAAGACTAAGGTATTCTTTGCTTGCTGCAGTCAAATATATTTATTTATTTATTTATTATATATGGTTTACACACATGTTAAGTGAGTCTTCAAATGGTGATGAGATGAGTCACGTATGATGCATAAAGAAAACACGTGGGTGGCATTTTGTTTAATTGTGTAAATTATAATGCACTTACAAACTTACACATTTGTTTAGTAACTATTTTCAAATACCTTGGATTTGCGTATCCATTGTTAGCGATTGTTATTGATTTATTTTGTTGGGAGAGGTCGCCAAGTTTTCATATCCTCATTCATACTGTCATACCAATTTTTGATCGTCAGTCTTTTTTCAGTACAATAACATATAATTGCTTATAAATTTTTTTGGTATAATTTCTCTACACGATGTGAGTAGATTGTGCATAAAAAAGGTGGCTGTTTAAGAAATTTCTAGTTTCAAGTATACTTTGCATGCTTATTCTCCAGAACAGATACCACCGCATTGTAAGATAAGGTAAGTTAAGATTAGTGATTTGTAGCATCATCCATTTTAGGAACCGGGTACCCGGTTGCAATTACCTGGGTACCCGAACCTGGATTTAGCTTTAAAGCAAGTGAAAGAAAACGATAATGAAGTGTCATGTATGCATCAAGTTACCCAGTATTTTTCCACAAATTTAGGTTTTTCATATAAAACGTCTATAATGTGTCTGTGAAACCAAATATGTATTGTCTGTCAATGAAAATAGCTGATGCTGCATCTCCCTTGCAGTACTGAATTTCACCACAAAGTCTACAAGTAGCCAGATTTTTATTGGTTCCATTAGTAATCAGTTCAAAAACAGGTACCAATTACTTGGATTTGGAACTGGGTAGTGAATTTTGGAACCAGTTTCGGGTACCTAGTTCCTGGTACAAATCACTAGTTAAGGTAGATAGATTGTTACCTCATATTTTAATGACAGTTTGTGAAGGCATTTATTGTGGGCCAGCCATTTTTAATGAGCCATTTTTAATGGCTTTACCCAGTCTTTTGTAAATTTTGGATCTATCTCTCACGTAAGAAAAATGGTGTAGTGAAACAGTTTGTACTCTCTCTCAGAAAGTTATGAATGGATTTTGTACTTTGATAGTGATCCATGACTCCGATGTCTGTGTCCATAATCCAGATCATGCACACAGCTACTGGATTGGGTCTATTGTGTTCGCCAGATGGCAGCACCAATCTAGGCAGATATTTGTGCTGACCATTTATTGGTCTTTTAGTTTATACTATGTACCATGTGTGTTTATGTTGGTAGATTGTTCGGCTTGCCAGTGAAACGTTTAACTACAATGCCATCGACCGAGCCAAGTCCGTTACTAAGAAAAACATCACGGAGAAGTTTCCTCAGATTGGACGTCGGTTTAATCGGCTTGGATTACCACCAAAGGTGCGTCGGTTATTGCTGTCAGAAATGCATCACTGTGAATGACACTGACTGTCTAGGGTCTCACTGAAACTTTCTTTACTACAAGAGTACAACAGTGTTCATATCAACTCGTTCATTGGCTTAAAACTGACAAATCTGATGTAGCAGATTAGTTGACGTGATTGGATGTAAATCTCGTTGTTGCAGCAAACTTCAGTTATCTTCACTGGTTTTGATTGCGCATCAGGAAGGGCATGCTGTCTGTAGAAGCTCCACAGCTATCTCAGCTGTAAAAGTGTAATTTATTCAAAGTAAAATATTCAAAGAACATTAGCTGGCTTTTCAAGTAACAGATTTAGCTGTCACTGCTGGTCGTGAAATTTTTGGTTCAGTAACTGAATTGTTAATAGAGTATCCTGACCTGGGGTCCAAATTCTGAGTGTTCTGAATACTTTTGTAGAAAAGTTACTGTGAACTGTTTAAGTTGTTGAATGTTTCACTGTGTAATAGTTATAATAACTGTATAGATTCTGGTTGACATTATATCTGAATACAAAATTGCTATCTTTGATTAAAGCTGTATCTGTGTGTGAATATCTGGGTCAGGTCGTAGCATTGTTTGTTGATTCTCTGGTGTGAATATCTAGGTCGGGTCATTCCAGCTGTTTGTCGATGGATATAAAGATGCTGACTTCTGGCTGCGTAAGTTTGAGTCGGAGCCGTTGCCAGCGGAGACACAAGAGCAGCTGCAGCTGCAGTTTGAACGTCTAGTCGTGCTGGATTATGTCATCAGAAATACAGGTCTCTGTAATAATGGGTCCCTGTGGCTGTCAGTGGCGTGGCCAGGATCTAGTTGTAGTGGGAGCACTTGAGGGGTGAGGTATGGGGAGGGGTGTTCCCTACCCACGGAGAAGGAGTCTGGGGAGGGGGCTGTGCCCCATCCCCAGAAAATTTTTGAGTTTTTGATGTGAGAATGACATGTTTTGGTGCATTTTGAGTAACTGAGTAGGCTCCTGGGGGGAGGGGACACATGCTCCAGTCCCCATGTAAGGCTACACCAGTGGTGGCTGTGTGTCTGAGTCTTAGTCTAAAAACAGTTTGTTACAGTGCTGTGTATTGGGGTTGTTCATGAATGACGTCACGCTCCAAGTCGGGGAGGGGGTTCACTTATTGTGACGACATGTGACGGAGGGTAGGGTTGGGGTTGAAGGTATTGTGACATCACACACTCACATCTATGGAAGGCACAATCGACAGCTAAATTCACATTGCCAACTGGCTGTGTGTGGCATGGGTGAGTAAGCATAGAAACATTTTGAAACAGTGTGCTTGATATTTTAATTTAGATATGATGAAACTCCTCTATGTAGACTACACTACAGGCTGCTGGGGGAGGGGGTGAGGTCGGGTAGATGTTGTGACGTCATATTTGATCAACAGGGTCCAGAGAAGTGTGACAAATGGGTGGAGGGGGGTTAATTTTTTTCTGATAATTGTGTGACATCATTTATGGATGACCCTATTGTTGCAGGTTTTAGCGTGGCTTAATAGTGTTGCTTTATACATCATTAGTCGCTTTCAGAGCGGACTTATGTTTTACTGCAGATGTTTTATTTTTTATTTATTTATTTCAATCGTGAGATATCCGACATGCATCGACTGATTGGTGCGAAATTTTGCAATGCCGGTTTAAAATTTCGGAGGCCCTCACCAAAAAAATTAGGGGCTAACAACAGGCAAAATTAGGCATGATTTCGGACGACTTCAAACTTTGACAGTGAATATCTCCAGAACGGATGCAGATATTCAAAATCGGACAAGTACCTGATCAACAGCGATTCTTCCCGCATTCAGTGAAAAAAGTCTGGTGAATTTTGGTCCAGTAACCACAGAGATCTGAAGGTTAAATTGTACCCACCCAATTTGCCTTTTTTGAAAGACCATTTTTTTGGCCTCTAGGGGGTGCTGCACCCCCAAATTTTTACACATGCTAGAGATTGATCAAGTCTTGCTTGATCACCCCCACTGGGGACGTGGGTCCCTCTTACAAATTTTTTCAAAGGGGGGTCCAAAATTGGCCTAAAATGTAGCGAATTAGCCACAAGAACTTGAGCCAGGGGGAGTAGCCTCACAAAACTTTGCCACGTGACGTGCTGCTAGATAGGGGTGATAACACAGATACAATTTTTTTGGGGGGGGGGCACGGAGGGCAAAGAACGTCAAAAATTTGGTGCAATTTACGACAACTTTTGACTTTGAATGCGAATATCTCCAGAAAGGTTAGAGATGTTGACAATCCAATTGGCGATACATTTCGCGTTGAACAAAAAAATGGTGAACTTTGGTCCACTAACTCCAGAGATTACGTGGCTAATGTTTACCCACCCTAAGTTGACTGTGCGAGTTCTGCAGATGCTAATGGATTGGATTTCGGGCCACATGACTTTGCTACCAGGGGAATTTCACCCCCCCTCCTCTGATTTTTCCCTCCAATTGAACTTACGGCACCGGGCAGACTCACGTTGGGCTTTGCTCCAAATTTCTAGTTTTTATATTTACTCTTGTCTATGTTAACCTTACAGTGTTTTTCAAAGCCTGAGTAATTACAGCATTGCTTTTGTGACTTTAATCTTTTATAGATTTATAGTTTTTGCCATATACATCATTCATTTTATGCACTTTTTATTAGTTCAGTATGCTAAGTCCGTTTTTGTGGCACAAAGTGGCCTGCTGTATGCTGATGTCTGATGTGTCACTACGACACTACTCACTCGCTCACTGTTGCTTGTTACATCAGGCCTGTGAGTACCGCTGCAGTGTAACCGTGGCATTAGTCTCATGTGATTAAAATTGGTGATTTTACAGATCGAGGCAATGACAACTGGCTTGTCAAGTACGAGAAGCCTGCAACTGGTGACTCCCAGCCCGAGGTTGGAAGTGTTTCATACTGTGTTAATTAATAGTTTTATTACTGCTGACGGTGCGGGTGTAGTCTGGTGCTTTGCAATTTAGTACTGAATGGCATGGGTGAATGTGGTACTGTAGCTGTGAGTTTAGGTGGATACGTGTGGTGCAGTGATGTTCTGCACTCATCAGATGAACCAGGTGGACTCTCACAGTAGCATTGCCACGATGACAGCACAACACCATGAACATTGCTGTGGCTATTACTGTTACTACACTGTGTCTCAAAAAAAAGCATGTGACTACATTTTTTGCAATAACTGGAACAATGAATGTCCGATTATAATAATTTTTGGCACATTTATTAATGAGACTATATGTCATCGAATGGTGGTTTCATTTCCCACCTCATCTATTTAGTGCAACTGTCTTACCTTGGGAAATCACAGAACACAAAAAATGACAAATTTAGCCATAATCAATATAT
>Ga0209367_1013192_pt1 | contig 10677 bp, 7 predicted proteins | sample WorMetLIZISLAND2_FD_187412 | JGI IMG/M metagenome (GOLD analysis project Ga0209367, IMG submission 187412) | Marine gutless worms symbiont microbial communities from Max Planck institute for Marine Microbiology, Germany - Olavius geniculatus... ...
CGCCTACTGGCTGATTTGCCCCTTGGCTTGTTCGCCCCCTGGCTGATTCGCCCTTCCCCCCTGTTGAATATACCTGTGATTTATTATTGAGGCTTGTGTTTCATTTTACAGAAAGGCACAAAACAAGTGTAGCCTCACCTCACTGATTAATAGTTACTTCAATTAACGTTTTGACGTATGTGATCACAGTTCACAAAATCAGTAATCTTTGGTTTCATTGTAGCGGCGCAACTAGGCCTATACCTAGAACGCTTACAACTCGGCTTATGTGTCAACGTCAAGCTGCCTTTGAAATGAATTCTTACAGGTACAGGGTGTGGCAAAAAATGGACCTCTATAAAGTTTTCGCTGTTTTCTCAGCAACCGTTTGGAATTTTAATTTGAAATTTTACAGATTTGTTTTCTAAAACCTTCCACATCTAAATGCCAAAATGGTATCTGGCTCTTTTGGCTCTTTGTTGTTTTACCCCCTAGCAGGTTCACTTTGCCTTGCTAGCCCTAATTGTAACTTTTGTTCTAATTTCAGCTTAAACAAAGTATTGTCCTAGATGTTATTCTAAAGCCAGTGCAACCGGTGCAGTGTTTCATTTCACCAGTTATTACGTTACATTTTTTTTAGTCCATGTTGCTTGTGTGGCCAGTTTAATTCATGTGGATAGGGTATGGCCTAGGGCAAGGTGTTACACCAGTGTTCAACCGGGGTTCTGCGAAACCCAAGGGTTCCGCGAGCATCTGCCAAGGGTTCCGCAGCTGGCCAGTAACAAATAACCTAGCATGCGAAATCACGCCAGGCAATTTCGTAGAAATATTCAGCACTGAATCCTTTGTTCGAAATTGTGTTTCTGCGCGTCTATTTTTGCATAGACCTGCTGTGTTGAATAATTATTGTTGTTAATAATTATGGCATATTTGGATTGTAAGCCTGTAATAAAAATATGTTATAGCCTAACGTAGGCCCCCTATGCATAACATTACTCAACTCAGAGGATTAGTGCATTATCAGAAATAAAAAAAGAAAAGAAAAACAATTGATTAGGGTTATGGTTACGAAATCGTTTGATCATTTACTTAGTTAATTCAATTCTTTAAACATTCTGCTAAAGAAAATTAATTAGACACGTATCTGTCCGAGGGCATCTACGTGATAAGTTTTCTGAGTTGGTGGCGGGACTAATAGGGCTGTTTGCACGATCCAGCAAACATCCAGCATTAGCACGTGTATTTTGAATACATTTGCTGGAAGTTTGCAGGACGTTTGCTGGATCATGTAAACACCCCATAAGCGGCCGTCGACGACCGCCTCGCTCGTCGTGTTTGGTCAAATATAATAACTAACTGCTGCCTGATAATACAGTCAAATTTTATGTTACACTTGGTCATCTGTGTCTGCTTTCAGTGCTTTGTCTTGCCCATGGGGGCTCTGCCCTGTTAATGTTATCTTCACGTTTTGTCTCGTGCATAGTAGGCCTATAGATAGATAGGGATAGAAAACTTATGGGATTTGTTGAAAAAGATTTTTAGGTTTCAGGTTTTAAGTTTTAAAAGTTTAGGCTCCCTTATGTCGCTTGGCTCATGGATCAATGTGCATGGGGTTCTGTGAGTGACCTTCACGCTTGTGTGGGGTTCCGCTGCAGCAGTATAAGTGCATAAAGTGAAACTATGCAATGCATACATTTCGATGTCGTGGCTTGAGCTGGTATTATCGTATATTTAACATGCAGCATTAGTGCATAAACTGTTTATGTGTGTGCTGGACAGTTGTCTGCTCTGGACAAAGCCAAGCTTGATCTCATAGGAACATATGCAATCAATTCTCTGTTTTGGAGTAAGTTGCTTTGGTTTTAGACTATCATTTAACATAAAAGTTGTCAGTATGGGCAACACTTGAAAATGCATTTGATTCATTAAGCAAGAACATCGGCCAGTTTGGTGTGCAAATGTACCTGTGTCATTGTATCAGCAATATTAATGTTATTTCAACTGTAAGAATAGATCTCTTATATTATAGTATCAGAAATTAGTTTATGTCTAATATTCAAGCATGTATTGTGCTTTGGATTGTTGACAGTGTATCTCAGCATACGAGGTGAGAATCCAAAGGAGCATGCTGTACGACAAGAGCTTGTAGGTATCAGTTGTGAACATTCTTGGTTATTTAGCCAGAGAATTAATACCATGCAAGACTCTGATAGGTAGTTTCGTTTTTGAAGATGCCACATTTTAGTACTGCTTGTGTCAGATTATCGTGAATTAACATACACTTTAAAAATTTCAAAATTGACTTTTAGATTTAAGCTTTCTGCATGATTATGTATGACAAGATTACAATTATAGTGGTATTTTGATGTAACATTGTGTATTTTTTGTTCATTTGTTTTCTTTCACAGTTTTGGTCCCATTGTCATTTTTGTTTATTAATTACAATTTTACTTGCACCAAAGCTTTTTATTAGTCATAAAAATTTACTACAAAGAGAAAGAACTAATCATAAGAAGAAGTAGTTATGATAGGTCCGATCTGAAGTGAAATTATTTTGGACTTATGCCCAGGCCCATTTTCAAAATATCCAAATGTGCATTTTTCTATGCATGTTTGTACACTAAGCTACAGTAGTGACGGTAGAGAAATTGTACGTGGCTTGTTGTGGAATGCTTGTCTACAGAGTCGAATTCAGTCATATATGGGACGAGTGAAAGAAATTCAAGACAAGCATCTTTCACCCCGTCTTAATGTCGACACAAGCAAGCGATTTGTACGCAATGCGTTGTGGAGCGCTGCACAGAAATTGTCTCCTTCTCTTTCACCTTCTACATCAGCTGTTAAAAGTACTTGTTTTCATATTTTATTTTGGTTAATGACATTTACACATTATTAGGCAAAATCGCTTTAGCGGAGCAAGTGATTCCATCTATTTCTTTATATTGTGGTCGTTCTGTTATCCATCGCATTTGTACACCCTGCTTAATCCATTCGCCGGATGTGCCCTTTGGCAAGTATGCTTGTGGATGTGGGGTCCGGTGACACAGTGGGTGACTTCACTTTTTGACTTAGACTTTCGCTGAGCCAAAGCTAAAGCCAGACTTGTAACAAGTCCAGCAACAGCCAAGTCCAAGTCCAAGTCCCCTATCCTCAAGTCCAAGTCTAAGTCCAAGTCCACCTTAAACAGGCAAGTCCAAGTCCGAGTCCAAGTCCTCTTCAAAAAAGGCAAGTCCAAGTCAAGTAGGAAAAACGAACCTGCAAGCAGTTTTATCCCATTCCAATATTATTTCTCTTGCTGTTATTGAGTAAAACACTTTGTCGTACACAAAAAAGAACTAATCCTTAAATATTGTTAGCAATTTTAATTGATGACATTAATTTGGCCGTCCTTGATAATTTTACACAGTCCAACATCTAAAGTTGTTCACACAATGTTGCATTTCAAAAAACCAGTTCAGACAGAAGTTTGTCGGACATTATTGCTCTGTTTGGGCGTAGCACAATGCCCCCATGGCTGAAAACCCTTTCCACTGGTGCACTTAAAGCCAGAATGGCAAATGTACAGCGCACAACTGGTATCAGTTTGTCATATGTGGCGTTATTGCCAACCCATAAGTCAACCGGCTCTGAGTCACAGTCACCATCCATTGCATGTAAGTATCTGGCTAAAAGCTCGGCCACTGAAACGTCAGTCGCAGTGTTACTGTGGTGTTCTCTGGTGTGCATGTAGTTTGCGAACAACTTCTGCCTCTTTGGTGGTGGTTCATCAATATCACAAATGGCGTATTGGCGTCGTTTTTACACAGATTTACAAGGCCACAGCAAAGTAGTCTGTTACAGTGCTATCGATCTTGTAAGTACAAAGGACTTGAAAAAAGGACTTGCTGGCAGAGCCTCCAAGTCCAAGTCCGAGTCCTTAGAGCCCAAGTCCAAGGCTAAAGCTGAACGCTAAAGTCTGTACTGCGACCAAAGTTCAACTAAACGATTAAAAATGGTGGAAAACCGGTAAGCCTAACAGGAAATAAATCAAGCAGTTACGCTTGGACTTGCTTATTTAATTGCACCGCACACGTAAATCACGTAATTATGTAATGTTTTACATCATTGTGTAGCCATTGCGGCATTCGTTTTTGGTACCAGACTGCTTTAATTTACAAAACTCTGTACGTATAGGACTGTATAGTCGCCATGTTTCGCTTAGCGAAATCACTTCACTCTTTGACTTAAGTAGGTACTTAGTCCGAAGTTTAGACTCAGCAAAAGTCTCAGCGAAAGTCTAAGTCAAAAAGTGAAGTCGCCCATTGTGTTAGATGGGGGTCCCTAAAATAATCCAGGGTTAGGGGAGATTTTGGCAGTCATACCCCACAGCCAAAACATGCACTTGCATATTGCTGCTGTCACTTGGCAAATACAAACGAGTAATTTTGTGTTTTGTCAAATTATGTTGGTCCTTGTTTTAACTGCTGTTTATTCTTAATATATGGCAGAAAATACAATTTATGAATTAATTGCTTCAGAACTGTGCCACCTTTTTAGTCCTGAATGTCTGACTCTTCTTTCAGCGATTTGTTGTTACAGCAGTCTCTTCTCAGACTTGATCTTGTGGGCTCCTCATGAAAGAGAGGGGAGGCTGTGATGCTCACAAAATCCTGCCTATGCTACTGACTGTCTTTTCACTTTGCAGTAATTCAGTCAGATCACCCAGTCGACTTGCCTTCAGCATCTTTACTCTAACCAGCGCAACCAATTTGATACTGGGGACTGTTTCAAAATATTTTAGCAAATGAGCGTTTAAAAAAATTGTGTGATTGGACCAAGAAAAGGAGGACATTTAATACCACGACGACGCAGTGCAGACAAAAATTCGATGGCGACGTGACTGGTCAGTTGACGACTTTTTCGATGCCGTGGAAATTTGATGCAGTAAGTGGACAAAATTTGAAGGCATCGGGGTCCAATGTAGAATGTAGTGTGGTTTGTAGGGCCAAGCTGTAATGCACCTGAGCCAGATCCGCAGCCGTCGTTAACGCCTACTAATCTGCCGGCAGGAAGCGGTGAAGCAGCCACAAGCCGAAGCAGGAAGGAGAAGAAAAAGATGAAGATGGAGGAAAGCAGGGATGGAGAGTTGGTTCCAAAGAACTCCTATGGAGAGTATGACAAAGAATGGGTTCGAAGAAGCAAGACTGGAGCATGGTTTCAAAAGCATCCGGATGGAGAATGGGCCTACAAAAAACCGAAATGTTCTAGGTTTGTTAAAAAAGACCCAGTAACTTAGAAGGCCAAATTTTAGGTTCTGATAAAAATTATTTCCAAAGTCATATTTTGTTTTTCAGTTCTAATGTCATGTCACTCACTCAACGAAAAAGATGGAGACTAGGATGTGGGATATTCTTCCTGTTATTAAAATTTGTGTTGTGTCTTCTGTGTACACTAAAACGTATGTAGAAATTCAAAAATTTAGTTTTTTTTATTCCTCAGAAAAAACTGATTGTGTCTGGCCATTTGCGTTTATTACGGCTGTGATTGAGAAATTGGGCAGAATTGTTTATTCTCTGCCCGTTTGATTAACAGTCCAAACATGCGACCATTGTGGCTGGTCTGCAGGATTTAAGCCAAAGTGGGCCCTGTTCATTAAAAATGAGGGTCCCTCGTAAACATGAATTTTCTAACATTAATCTGAAACAAGTTACATCCACATTAATTCAGTGTTACAGCTGTATGCAATTTTGCGGCTGTTGTCTGATTTGAAATACAGCTTTTCGAACTTTGATGTGTTATGTAACTTTGCATCACAGTTTAACAGCATCACAAATGTCAATATTTAGATTTACCAATGTAGCTTACAGACCCTTTCCACATGGCCATAGAATACCATGCTGCACTAATATCTGTAGTGTCACAAACAGCAGCAGGACATTGTTTGCTCTGTGGGGCCTCTATTAGGGATGCCGGTTTATAGCGGAGAATTTTCTTAAAATATGCAGAACTTTTTGAGGCAAAATATGTGGGAAAATATGCGGAATTTGGCGAAATATGCGGTACATATGTGCTGCATATATGCGGCATATTTTTCCGCATATTTCCGGCATGTGCAACTTTGAGTGATGGAGAATCATAATCGTGATCATTATTAGGCCTATTGTGCACATTTTTGACTCTTTATTTAACATCTGATTGTAAATACCAGTAAGCATCTGCCGACAAAAATATTTAATGGTCTTATGACAACGTTTGACAAGGAAAATGCTGAAAAATGCGATCGTATACGCGGAAATATGCTCCATATATGCGAATTTTTGCACATGCGGCATAATTTGCGCATATGCGATTTTACCAGCATCTGTGGCATGCTGCAGCGTTTAAGTTTACTTGTAGCACAATATTTTCTGACTATACACCATATTGGGAAATCTGAACGTTATGACGTTAGTTACTTTTTTCACAGAAGGTTTACGTGGATGGTTGGAGGCCCGATTTTTTTTACCAAGCAGCGTTTATGTTAGTTTTAATCGGTCACTGACTGCCAACTTTATTTAGTGATCTGCTTCATCTGACAATGTTGGCGGGCGTGCATACGGGTGTCAGCAGTTGTGCCAAATGCGCTTTGCAATGTGTGACATATTATCTTCAGTTTATATGGTGTATAATTTGAACTTCCCAGAGAAATATTAAAGTCGAAGATGTTATGTTTTTTGCTTGCTGAAAATGTGTTGTGCAATGCCAGTGGTATCTTGAGTTTGGTGTTGTTTACAGTCACTTTTGCTTATCTTGCATTAGCCGAGTGCTGTGTCAGCTGAAGAATAGACCCAACGAACTTTTTGGCTGGACATAGTGTAAAAGTTTCCTAGACCAGAGATTTTTGCCACATCAGTATCATACAGTAAATATACACAAGAGTTAATTAAACCATTGGCAGGCTGCAGGTAAGACAATCCCAGTGCATATGATTTCACTGATTTGCCTGTAGTGACAGTACTAGGAATGCCTATAAACAATGAGACTGAAATAATGCTGTACAAGAAATTTGAGAAAAGCTCACGAGACGCACGAAAGCCTATAGCATTTCCGGTTCAGTTGCACTGTTTTGATACAATTTCCGAGTGTGACGGATGGACGGACAGGCGAAGGGATAGACAGACGCCTCGACGATAGCCAAGACGTGTGGCATTATAGTGCTGTCGCGCATAAAAGAATTGCCAGTAATGTATCAACAGTAGTGCCGCACTCAGGGCGTACACTTCTTTCCGGAAAATTTGTTATTTTTTGGGGTCAACTTGCTGTGTTTGGATGCATTTTGACACTTTTCGAGAAAAAATTAGCTTAAAGTTCCACACTAGATGATCGCCGTTTCTGGTCTACTGAGAGGCCATTTCCCCCATGCTCCCTAGACCCACGCCATGACTGAAAATATTTGCAGGGGCGGATCATCCACGAGGCTGGTGAGGCTGAAGTCTAAGAACCAACCCCGAAATTTGTAGACAGTTGCGGCATAGTTCTAAACTAAAACTTTTGCCAATTTTGCGTACAACAGTTCTTTTTTTCTGCTCGCTTCGCTTTATCGCAGGTTATTTGTACCTCCGCTTTTTAATTTGTTCTGCCGCCTTTGTTTGCCTTTATTGTTTAAGCAAAAAAATAACTAAAATAAACTCAATATTGCAAATATATGTACGAGGGGCCCTCAGTTGCTTTTAAGCCTCAAAGCTCGAAGGGACCGTGATCCGGCTCTTAATATTCAGGCAAGTTGCCTTCTCTGCCCCCCACCCCTAAGCGAAATAGTCCCCCTACGCCTATAGCAGTTTGCTTTTTAAGCATTTAGTGTTACTCCGTCTTGAGTACTTTTGATTGCAGACCCCCCTGGCTGTCAGATCCAGGGCTACCGGGAATTCCCTGGAATTTGACTCTCTACAGATTTCCGCAGGAATTTTGCAAAAATACAAATTTTTGTACTATCTTTTACACATTTTTACGCACGAAAGCAGCTACTGCTTTCAGCACGTCTTAGCAATCGCAATTCTGTCTGTCCGTCTGTCTGTCACACGGGTGAATCAGTCAAAAATGGTGCAAGCTAGGATCACCAAATCTTCACCGTCGGCAGCCCAGAAGACTCTAGTTTCAGAAACCGTAAAGCTTTTCCATAAATTTAAAGGGGTCACCACGAACGAGGGCGCTAAATGAAAGGGGTGGGCAAAATTTGTGATTTTTGGCCAGTAAGTCGCTGTATCTCAGTAACGGTGCGAAATAGGACCTAGGTTACTATTAATCACTAATAGGAAGTACACTGGTTCTCGATTGACGCTCAATTCAATGACGTTGAATGACCTTGAACGCCACAATAGGGGGTTTTATGGATTTTTTGGCGATTTCACAAGGTGGCGTCACGCTGCTATCGTTATGCGATGGGCGATCCTGATAGAGAATTTGGTATTTGTATATTAACTTAGCGTGAACGCCCCCAATTTTCAGCTAAACTACTGAACCGGAACTGCTATAGGTTTTCGCGTGTCTCGTGAGCATGAGCTCAAATTTCTTGTTCATCCAGGAAACGGTGTAAGTTACTGGTTTCTTCTAGTTGATGCACAGAAATATTTTATACTGATGGATATTAGCTTTTCTGTCAATACTTCAGTGCAGGGCCGTGTTGAATATTAGCGTACTCGATTACTTGAATCCGACGATTTTTGCTCGCATCATTCTAAGAAAGTCTGAAAAAATTAGCCAGAAAAACGAGACACATAGGCTGTGTGCAATAGTGTGTTTAAGTCTCTTCAATAACTTTCTGGTACTGTAATAGGTGCAATAATTGCAATAATTTTTTAAACTGGGAATTTTCGAGAAAAAAATTACACAAAACGGTAGTTTTTTACTTTCAACAAGGGAATAACCAAGTGGCTAGGCTATGATCGGTCGAGTTTAATGGCTGCAAAATAATGTAAAACAAATAATTTTCTACAGAGATAAAGTTTTGTAGGCCAAAAATATGGCCATTTTTATGAATATGCCTATAAAAACATCGCTTATAGTATTATAGCACTGCCTTTAGTGCTGTAATAAGTGTCATAATAATGAAAATTATAGACAAAGTGGATTTCGCGGATTTTTTCACAAAACGGGGAGAATTTTTCACTCCCAAAACGGGAATTTCCGGTGGCCCTGCATGATCAGATCTAGCCTAGCTAGATGAATACAGACCGGCTCTGGCCTTATTTTATATCTTCCGACACTATTTCATGGTTAATAATGGATAAGAAAACATGAAAAATCTTTTTAGTAAGAGTTTAATTAAACAAATGTTCAGTGCAAGCATAAAATTCTTTGTGTGACTGTTTCACGGACTCCCCATCATTGGACTTTGTTCCTGTCCCTGGACTCTGCTCATTTACCAATGCCCTCCCTCCACTGCCGACCGTACTTTTCTCTGCAAAACAGCGACATAATAAAAATAATAATAATAATAATACATTTCTATAGCGCCGTATACTGCCGTAGCTTCAGAGGCTGGCAGAGCAGGTCAGTTAGCTGTATGCAAAATTAAATAAGTGAGTTTTAAGCCTAGATTTAAATACAGAGTGAGCGTCACAGTTAATGACAGAAGCAGGCAGAGAGTTCCAGGTTGTCGGTGCAGCGCAGCTGAACGGTCGTTTGTCGATGGCGATCCGTCTGAAGGGCAAATGGAGCAGGGGAATATCCGATGATTTCAGTGCTCGCTGCAGCTTGTGGATGGTGCCGGATGAAGTGCCGTTGCAGTAGTCGATCCTGGATAGGATCAGAGTGCATGCAAGCATGGCTCATAAATTTTCAGGTCGACCATCCTAGCAACAGCTGGGCTTCTTGTTAGTTAATGTACTTTTTATGGTTTACTTATTTATTATAGACGTTTAAAGTTTGATGTTTGTTATTCTTGGTTGTCAGCGGCGCGGAATAATAAAAGCATATTTATGAATAAACGTGTATATAACTGAAAATTATGAATACCACTGTGATCGATGATTTTTACAAAGTGAATTATAGAAAATTTCGTGCAAATTGGGAGGCCATTATCGAAAAGGTACCACTCAGCTTCCCTACTATTCTCAAAACTGTACTCATTTCTACCTCTTCCCTTCAGAGTTCAGACTGATTCTCTTCAGAGTGACTTCACGGCTATCCGGACCTTTTTACGGTTTTAATTTTTTTCATTTTTTCCAGTGTTATCATTATTTTGTCTTATTTATTCATCGTTGTTTTTTGTGTTTTGAATTATAACTGCACTTCTATTAGGTGTTGGTAATTTGCGGAAATGCGGAATGCGGAAAGTAATTTGCGGAATGAAATCTGCGGAAGTAGGCTGGTAAGTCTTCCTTATCGGAACACTGTCAAAATCCATTTTAATCATGTTTGATTGTTAGAAATGTACTTGGTATGTGATAATTAATTAATTTTAGTGTGCGGAAACTGATAATTTTTGCAGAAAGTCACTTTTTATTTTTTTTGTACCGTTATGCCTATGGAGTTATTCGAATGACGTTATGTACTCTAAAATCGCCGTAACCATTCTACATCGTCTTGAAATTATACGTAGGCATGTTATTAGTTCATAACAGTTTAATTTTATTGCGTAGACTGAAGTTAATTACACTTGCGTAGGCCTATTGACGCGTTTATGTAAACTGATCTGATACACAGTAGGTCTGCTGTGTTTAGACATGTATTGATAGTCTT
>Ga0209367_1013193_pt1 | contig 10677 bp, 10 predicted proteins | sample WorMetLIZISLAND2_FD_187412 | JGI IMG/M metagenome (GOLD analysis project Ga0209367, IMG submission 187412) | Marine gutless worms symbiont microbial communities from Max Planck institute for Marine Microbiology, Germany - Olavius geniculatus... ...
GTTATTGTTGATTATATGTTTAAAAATGTGTTTCTAACTTTCTATATTAGACAGGCAGGGCCCCTCAAACGTTGCGAGGCCTGTGATAACTTATCCCCCTACTCTCCCTCTCGACGGGACTGGGTGCGTTAATTTACGCGTTAATTAATGTATTAAAAAAATTAACGCCTTGACAGCTCTAGTTATAAGCAACTTAGCTGACACAGTGCACATAAGACCACCTATAGTCAGCCACTTAACGCTCACTGGGATGCCAGTGACGACGTCTAAACCATAGAATTATGTGGGTAGGCAGAACTAGCGAGCACCACGCATCATGTGGGCTACAGTGCATCTCCCCACCCCAGCAGCATGCAGCATCATAATGAACTTCAAACGGCAGTCTGCAGGTCAATAATGCTAGGCCACCTACTGTCTATTGGAATTTGACATTTCGTACCACTGTATGGGAGCTGGCGCTGGGTGCAGGGGCTTGTTATTGGCTACTTGGCTGTTGAAAAAGTCTTAGCCATCATAGCCGAGCTACTGAACACATTTTAGCACACATTTGTAACCAAATATTTAGTTATGACGACGTCGACTGTGCCTATGCCTATATCTTCTATTTTATCATCAACTTGGCATCAGAGTGATTTTGTGAGCAGATGTGTAAGAAGGAGGCTTCAAAGTTTCGAACTTGCTCTACTCGTTCACAACGTGTCACTTGCGGCCAACTAACCACTCCACCCAGCGTCGTGGTACAAATCGTCAATTGCACACTTCAAAGGCATGGTACGAATCATCATATAATCATTGAGATGACGGATGGACGGGCGGCATGTAAACAGACTGACACTATTGAAGTGACCATTGTTGACAGTCAACACAAACTGGGTGATATACTACTGCTGTTTGTTTTCCATTTGAGCCTATGAAAATGTAACATTTTCAAGGATATTTTTCCAGGATTTTCCAGAACCTCAAGCTTTAATTTACAGGACTTTCCAGGTCCCGGAATTTTCAAGAAAAAATCTAGGACTTTCCGTGACTTTCCAGAAGGCGTGGGAACCCTGATTACAATGGTGTCGCCCCAGTGAATGTGTACGTGACATAATTCACGCACCTGTACTCTCGTAACAGTGGGACATCACTGTATTTCACATCCGGAGTCTGAAGGAACTTCTTTGCGGTCTCATCGGAGCCAAATACAACGAAACATGACCCCTGGCACGACACATAAACCATAGCAAGGTTTTACTAAAGCACAATGTCACGGCAATTCCAAAATAAGTTGATTTATGGCAGAATGGTTTTCACATTATAATGCTACAGTATGGTAGTATTAGCAGCAGTAAGTAACTTTGGTAGCAGTATACTGTATAGAGAAAGAAATCAAAAATTAAACTTAAACAGTTCAGAGTTTACATACTGTGTATTATCTATTGATATTTTCCTTAAACTAAAAGCCATCACTCATGACGTATTTCTTCAAATGCAGAACTCTCACACGTTTATCAATGACTTCTTCCTATGCTGCATTGGCCTACAACTATGATGTCTATTTCACATAATTAAACTCTTGTGTAAATAAGAAATTTGAGCTAATGCTCATGAGATGCGCGAAAGCCTATAGCAGTTCCGATTCAGTAGTTTAGCTGAAAATTGGGGTGTTCACACTAAGTTAATATACAAATACCAAATTCTCTATCTGGATCACATAGGCCTAACGATAATAACGTGGCGCCACCTTGTGAATGATAAGAGACTTGTGTCGCAGCCCGAAATTGCCAAAAAATCCATTAAACTTAAATTATCAACTAAACTACTGAGCTTAAACTACGTGCTTAAGAACTGCCAGAACCGCAAGTGTGTTAACCTTGAACTCCTTCTTTGGGTTTCTCCTCATTTGTATCAGCTCGGTAGGTCCAAACTTCTCAAAAAATGCCATCAGACTGTCAAGATCGGAATTTAATGGAAATCCTTTCTGCAAGAATCAAAACACGCACAAAAGTGCAGAGATCAGTTCAAGTGCAAATGCACACATCACATCACACACAAATAGGGCTGTTACATTATAAATGGATATAAATTTTAGTAACAATGTCAACTGACGCTATTACTATTTTCCTTGGCATAAAAATTGTCATTCATCACATATTTCTTCAAACGCAGATATCTCACATTGATAAAAACAGTGTATTTATTATTAAAAACACAGCAAAACTGTAAGTTGTTTTGCAAATGTGCAACTGATAAGCAGATCACTCACAGCATAAATATATCGTAACTTCAGCGTCTCTTGCTGGTCTTTGAACAACTCGGGAAGTGGCTTGGTGACAGATCGGCGAATTTTCTTGCCATCGGCACGCACCTGTAGCTTTCAACAATATTATAGTACCTGTAGACGCATCCAGCATTTATCTAACCCTCCCATCATTCCATATTAGGTTACTCTAGGCTAAGTAGATCCCTCGAAAGTAAACTTTTGGGAATCACAGAGGCAAAACTTTTCCTGTTAGACAAAGTAACAGCTTCAAAACACTGAAAAATGTGCTGCTAATATATTGACGAAATGTAGAAAAACAAAAATATTATTAAATTCCAATTAATAATAGTAGTGCGGTATAAGCATGGATGAGTATCTCATAAGCAAGAACATCTCTACTGGAGTACTGGTAGCATACATTCGATCTTGATGAAAACCTTGATGAGAAGAAATTTGAGCTAATGCTCACGAGATGCGCGAAAGCTTATAGCAGTTCCTATTCGCAAACTGTCAGTCTATCTCCAGCCATTTCGTCGCAGTTCATCCTTGGAGTATGTGCTGCAGCGAAGATTGCAAAAATCAATAAAAACCCATTATTTTGGAAGTTCACGGTCTTTCAAATTCATCGACGTTGATATGACTGCAAAGCTTGTCACTAGCGCTTCTTGCAATAGGCAGCATGTCCATGCTTATCTGCAACCGTTTTTACGAAAGACTGGCTAAATACTGCTCTTTGATGCCCTAGTGCGCAGGTTTTCTTGAACCTAGAATCAAGACTTGGATCATCGAAATCTAAGTTCAATGCTGAAAATTTCATACGCAGCTTCTCCATGTCAATCTCAATTGTTTTCGGTGCAATTCGCCCATGAAACGTGTCTCGCAGCCCGAATTTGCCAAAAAATCCCTAAAACCCTTTTTGGCGTTCAAGGTCGTCCAAGGTCATTGAATTTGATGACAATCGAGAGCCAGTGTACGACTTCCTATTAGTGATTAATAGTAACCTAGATCCTATCTTGCATTGTTATGTTATCGAGATATAGCAACTTATTGGCTAAAAATTGGTATTCTAGGATGCTGAGAGAAATGTATTGACTGACTATCTTCAACATGGCAGCACATTTACAGTAATCTACTATGCTGATTTGATGGAAATAGCTTGAAAGGCACTAAGGGAAAAAACGAGCAAATATGAGTCGCCAGATACTGTTTCAGCAAGACAACGCACTTGCTCACACGTCAACTCAAGCGTTGGCTGCCATCCTGAATGCCGGATTTGCAAAACTCCCCCACCCATTGTATTCACAAGACTTAGCCCTGGGTAACTATTATTTGTTCCCCCCAAAAATATGAGAATTTATGAAACAATGCAAATTTGGTGATGTTGAAAATGTAACATGCACTACAAATTGCTGGGTGAAAGACCAAGATTAATAATTCCTCTACAGTGAAATCCGAGCTTTAGACAAACACTGGACCAAGTGCATTCGAGTTGCAGAGGATGATGTTCAAAAGTGACAAAATATGATACACGTATCATTTGGTTATCTATGTCAATCTATGAACTTTTGACCCTCATATATTTAGTAAAGAAACGTTTACTACATCTGTGCTACATAAATGTCATATCTGTGGTAATGTAAAATCAAAGCAACTGAGTCACTCGCCTCCATCAGCCCGGACGTTGACTTTCGCAGTGCAGCAGCAACTACAGCCTCATCACTGCTTAGAGCCTTCAGTCGATTAAATCTCAGCATAACCTCAAGTGTTACCCCTTGCATAGGACATGTGTCAAGGATGCAAAACAGTTCTGTTACCTGTCTTTAGTCCATGCAAATTACATATAATCATGTACGTAATGTTAGTGACATTTACTTCTACAGTACAACACATTCATGCACATTACTGTCATCAATTACTGTACACAATATATATCTGTCGAAATATTAATGGCAATGTATTGCACCTCGTCTGAAATATGCAAGCACACTGCCTGATAACACGACAAGATAGATACAATCACAATCCACTGAAATCTAAGGTAGCTGAAACTGACAGTACAGCATGTCAAAACTATAGTTCATATTTCATAACCAAAAAAACTACATGTGCCTTTCATACAAATAATGCAGCTACAACGTACCAAATACCTGATACATTCACTTATTTCAATGACGAGTCAATGTTGCAAATATTTTATACAGTTAGTAATTCAATGAACAAGCAAAGATACAGCCATCGTCAAGTTTGATCTGTTCTTGAAGAAATTTGTCCCGAGCAAGATTAAGGTCACCATAGTAGAACTGCAACAACAGGCCAGCAAAACAACCTATAACCCTAAAAACAAAATAACTCACTTGGAGATATTACATGATTCATCCAAAAACTGAAACAGCAGACAACTCTGTAATGTACATAATGTATTCTAAATCAAAAAAGTGGCACTACATAACATACTATAGGCAGTTACATGGTGTGTGTGTTACACAGTGTGTTAGCTGTGCCACTAACCTTGATATTCTGTTTTAGATTAGTTTGGCCCCTTGGGTGCCTTTCCTGTTGTTTTGCCAACAGCAGTGCAGCAGTTAAAGAAATGAGATATTGATTTATAGGAAAGCATATGAGGTTGCTTAATGCATATGAATAAATACTGCCACATATTTTCTTATTAATGACTACATTTTGTACATGGTGTTTCAAAAAAGGGACCCCTTTTTGTTTTTCTCATAATTCACTCAAATGATGATCAATTTAAACAAAATTTTCACCAGTTGTAGCTGAAGAAATACTAATTCAAAATATTGCAACAAAATATAACAGTTGATTAAATATTCTTTGTTAGTCATGACATAATGCTGACATCAGAATGTGTCATGGGTACAAGCATGATAGTCTCAACTGGTGCTGTCAGTTACAACCCAGCTTCGATAATGAACTTAATCTGGTTCGCTAATGTTTATAGTGTCGGCACTAAGCAACATGGGAACATAAAATCAAGCGTCTTGATTGTGATCAATCATATAAACAAGCCATGATTACTTACTTCAACCTGTCTGATGATCTTCTGTTCTAGCTCGGATGGAGGTTCAATATCACTGTTGTAATTTCTTTCCATAGCAGGACTTACATCAGCCACCTTCTCCTCTACGACAGTGTCTGGCTTAGCCTCAGAATCACTCATTTCGCTGATAAATGCCAGTCAATGTCACCATCTGTGATAACAACAAAAACATGCAACCAGTCGGTCGTTACTATATGACAGCGAAAATGTTATCTTCTGTCCTTACGGATGGAAAATAGTGGTTTAGCAGTCTTATCTTCCATCTGCATTCTGTAGGTTAAGGTTAGGGCTGAAGACAGGGTTATGGAATTAGAAAAGTAGGGCTAAAGTTGGGCTTAAGGGTAGGGTTACAATTATGGATAGGGTAAGTGTTTGGGTTAAGTTTAGGTTTAGGGTTGCGAATGAAGAATAGTAGTTTAGCAGTCTTATCTGAGCATATGCTAGTAATGCTGCGTGCCATGGCTAATGAGAAAAAGCTCACTGTCTCCACTGCAAAATCTGCACTTCCGTCAACTATTACACTGCATGCATGTAAATCGGCCCGTTATTCAGCGTGCCATCGTCTAGCTAGCTAAAGTTCCAAAAGTTCTGTAAACCGAACCCTTACAATAGAGCTCAACAGGGGGGACGATAGTAAAAAGCGGATCAGCGGATGTGCGGATGTCGCAACAGGGTTAGAGCTAGGATTAGGGATAGGTTTAGGTAGAGAGATGGTTAAACTAATGAATAACAGCTTATATTCACACATACGCAATCCACTTTTCATCCGTAGCCTAGCCATGGCACACAGTGTCATATTCAGTATCAGATATACTATATATCACAGCTTACAACGTAGGCTACCTGTAGCCTAGTCTAGCATCTAGCTTAGCATCTATGCCGTCCACACCCAACAGGGAGGGGGAATATTCAAGTACAGATTCGACAGGTGAGTTTGTACACGCCAAGATGACACCTAAATTCTGATAATACGGACAACAGCCGCTGTTACGGACGATAGAATACAGGATAGTTACATATAAATACAAACACAATATTACGACACACGCGCGTTTTTTACATTGTTTACAATCGTCAACACACAACCGGAAGTCGCTACTCTTTAAGCATAACGTAACGCATTCTCATACTTCCTAGTCTCTCGCAAGGCTTCGACTCACGCAACTCAGACACACAAATTCCACAATATCAAACGTGATACGTCTTTTGGTAATCATTGTATCTTACTAGTTACTGTATGATCATTACTTTATAAGTAAATAAAAAATAACGATTTATTAGAACACGCAATCTTAAGAAAACTGATATAGGCTAATAAAACAAGAAGCCCAGGTTTCGCTAAGATAGCCGACCATACTGGTTGAGTGGTTGTCAGTGACCTTCAAAGTCATCCAAGGTCAATGATTTCCATTTTATCTGGAAGGCGTACGCCACTTCATATTCGTGATTAATAGTAACCTTAAACTTCTAAACTATTTCATTGTTTCCGAGATACGGTACGTATGGCCAGTTTTCTATTGAATTTCCTACCCATTCATTCAACCCACACGTGATAACGTTACTCTTGCACTAGATGGCTAAAATTTTGCATGTCTAACACACATGGCTGATTATTCGTATTCCACACCTCATGCCATTTCATTCTTAACTCATGTAAAACCATTAGCTTCTCCGCAATAATTAACAGTTAATAATAGTGTATTGAACACAAGAACAACAATAATAATAACTGTAATGTAACGGAATTAATATAGAATTCATGTAATGTAACAGAATTGACTTTTGTTACGCAATAAGCGTTCATATTGTTTGGTTAACAACAATTTAGGGAATCCAGCTTGTAAAATTCACACTTCAGCAATTCCATGAAAGTCCTGCCTGAAAGAACAGATCTAATATGCAATACAGCATACAAGTAGATAGTCAAACTCAACAAAGACAAACAGCTTGCAACCTTGCACCTGAGTACTTTTGCTTAAACTATCACTATAGCAGTCACCGATGCAACATTTATTTTGAAGTGCAACTGTAAGATTACAAAGTCCACAAAACACTGTGCTGCTATCTTTACCAAACTCTGTACTAACTTTGGCGCATGAAGACATAATTCTAAACAACTCAACTGTCACAGCTAGACAATAATCATGGCATGCTTATCTTCATTCTACAACCGCAATGCATGTACCTTACACAGGAGCAATTACTGTAGCAATATATATTAGGTCCCATCATAAACTATTCCAAAATACTCGATGTCAAAAAATATTAACTGAACAAACAAATTTATCTAGTATTAAAAAATACAGATTAATGACACCCAAAAAGTACAGTCTAACAAAAATCAACACTGTAACAATGCACTGGCATAGCCATGACCTGGATGTAAGGGGGAAGCACTCGAGCGGCAAGTGTGGGGAGGGGCCCCCCTCCCCACCAGAGAAAAAGTCTGGGGAGAAGCTGTGCCTCCCTCCAAAAACTTTTTCAACTTTTTGTGCTAAAACGAAGTGTTTTTGTACATTTTTGGCACTATTTTGACTAACTGATTAGACTCCTAAAATTGGCATGTGCTCTCCTATGGATACGCCAGTGTAACAATGTCTCCTCTTACAATCAGCACACCACAAAAATAAGTTGCAAATAAAAATTATGCATACAAAGCAGCATGAAACTCTTATGAGTAAAAAACCATATTAACCTAAATTCAAAAGTCATGAAAAAACATCAAATATGAACGAAAGCTAATTAAAATTTATGTGTTCGATGTCGAAGCCGAATATTGGCAGCTTTTAATGCTCTCTGTCTGTACGACAAGTCATAATCCGACACTGGAGTATCAGATACGAGAACTGTATTCTCAAAATGGTTCTCAAAAGGTGTCAATGTATTTAGCATTGAAAAGACCTCAGGTGCATTATGACACAATGAATGATGGGAGTTGAGCAGCTTATTTCTTGACATTTCCTCCTCTCCATCGAGTACCTCGCTCATATGTTCATTCAGTTCTGCAGCACAGATAGCATGCTCTGCAGGATCGTACGTTGCATATAACGACCTATCAGCATAACTGAAACACAAAACTCGTACTGGCTCAATGGAACTCTCGTCCGCCATGTTCTGACAAGCTTCCGGGTCAGATTCTTCCTCACCAGCCACTTTCTTAGGATCAGGATCATCACTACAGTCAGAAGGTTCGACTTCACCTGTTGGGGTATCAATATCAAAGTTTACGGCACTGATATTCTCAGCATGTGTGGCTGAATTCTGCTCTTGACTTGCAGCAGAATAAAAAGCTCTTTCAGCCACCATGGTGTTTTTGTCAGTTACTTGCAACGTTGTTTCATCAGTCATGTGATTGGAAGCTGCTGGATCATTAACCATCTTAGTGCATGCTGACTGTAAACACTGTGGACTCGTCAATGTATCACTGCAACTAGTCATGCAGTCAACTGCAGCTGGAGGTTGAACACAAGCCACGGCTAAAGCATTTGGCATCCTGTGCTCGACAGTCAATTGCAGATCTCTGGCTGTTTCTGCTTGAACCTCCTCTTCAACGTGTTCCCTCTCTGCAACACTATGATCACAGTTGGACTGCAGACAGGTGTGGCTATCACCACAAGATAACTGTACATTTCTTGAGACACGAGACCTGGTAATAGGCCTATGTGGATTCACAGCTGTTCTAACACCTTCACTAACAAACTGAAGTGGAGGAAATTTTGCTTGTCTGCTTGGCATTATCCTCACTGACGTGCTTGCATCAGACATCCGTGGAACAGCAGCAACATGACGATTCCTTCGAACTTGTCTATTACCGGCCGTACACATATGATCAAACTGAGGTGACACCTAAACAAAACATTTTCAGTCATACAAAAAATCAGCAAGACACTAAACTAAATGTCAAATCAGACAAAGCATGTAATAAACTTTAGTCATCTATCAAACTTTTAACCTAAAGCATGCGCCTAACATTTATAGCATCAAACCTAGTCTTGATAATGTTAATCTTAATTTCTATTCAAATAGTTTATTTCTCTATCACAACAACAAACAAACAAACTCACTTGAGTAATACAAGAGTACAATATTGGTGACACATATATATAAGCGAGAAACAATACTACAGGCACTGAACAAAAATGAGTGCACTACGAAATAAGACAATTAAATCTCAAAACCAAAAGTAATACTACAGACTTCAACACAAAGATATAAACCATGATCTAAATTAAATCTCAGGATCTCATTAAGACTAAAAGCAACAAATCTAGACTTCAGTGATATTATGAGATCTTCAGTCATACAGGTTCAATGGATGCCCTTCTTCCTTCTCATTGCCCAGCCAACAGTAAACCTATCAAAAAACTGGAGGAATGCCATTAATCATGAGTAATGCCAAGTTGCTACAATGTACAAATTTGTGCTACTGTTGTTGTTATCACAAAATTAACAACACTGTACTTGGACAATGCTAAATAGAAGACCAGATACTAGACATATATCAATCAATTTATTTATTGACATCATGCAGCACAACATGACAGCAAAGAACAAAATACCATAAAGTCAAAAGGGTACCGAGCCAGACAGTCTGACAAGAGACTGGCTGCAATAACGAAAAAAGAACACTCGGATTATAATTTATTAATCATTTAAACAGAAACAGATCTGCCTTAATACAGCAGTTATTGTGAGCTTATTTACCTTTTAGCTAGGTCTGCAGTGACCATCATAAAATGACTCATAGTGAGTAATTGAGTAGAGCTTTATATCTTGCTCAATGTATAATGTATATCTGTTTCTTAATTAGAGCAAATAAAAATGTTGCGTATATTCTAACATGCCTTGCTTCATTAGCGCTCCATTAGCCAGTCCTTGATCCACATAATGTGGGACAGACATTTCAATGGTGTTCTTTACAGTGTGAATCACACTAACCCAATTAGATCCAATCTCATCAGTGCTAACAACGTCGGCAGTCACTGGACACAGGCAGCTGCGGCTTGGTGTCGTGGGTCTCCACACAATGTTCAGCGGTGGAGTGTCAACAAAATCCAGCTGCGGCATTCTGTGTTTTCCTTTAGTTTTCTTTCGTGGCATGCCCTGCAAAAACATCCAAAAAGCTTACGAATTAAATTTTTAAACCTCAAGGTATGTTTAACAAAAATGTAAATCTTTTATGTAATCCAAATATGTGTTTACTATAATCACCGAAAGTCAAAATTCAACGTATGAGTATACTCGTAACATATATATTAATCAAAAAATGTATTTTAGCAGTAAAGCGAAATCAATATGAACTAGAAATTTGGGGCAAAGCCCAACGTGAGTCCACCCAGTGCTCTAAGTCCGATTGGGGGGGGGAAATTAGGGG
>Ga0209367_1013194_pt1 | contig 10676 bp, 10 predicted proteins | sample WorMetLIZISLAND2_FD_187412 | JGI IMG/M metagenome (GOLD analysis project Ga0209367, IMG submission 187412) | Marine gutless worms symbiont microbial communities from Max Planck institute for Marine Microbiology, Germany - Olavius geniculatus... ...
ATACATATATTAGCATTAGCAGATACTTCATCAATAGAATTACCACTAACAAATAAATTTGTATCATCGGCAAACAATTTAACAGTAGCATTATCAATACAAGAATAAATGTCATTTACATAAATGAAAAACAATAATGGACCCAAGACGGATCCCTGAGGAACACCATACAAAACAGAAGCAGTGTTAAAGTTTATTCCTCTGATTGAGACAAACTGCTGTCTATCATGCAAATAATTTTTAAACCAGTTATATACATTTCCACGAACACCATAATTGTAAAGATTAGCCAATAGAATACTGCGATCGACAGTGTCAAATGCTTCTTGGAGGTCCAAATAAATTCTTATTACAACATTGCCACTGTCAAGCTGTTGATAGATATCATCCATTACATCGATGAGAGCTAGGGAAGTAAAATGATATTTGCGAAAACCAAATTGATAATTATATAAAATATTATTAAGTGACAAATAATCATATAGTCTTTTATACATTAGTTTCTGAAGAATTTTTTTCAAAAACATTTAAAAGTGAAATAGGTCTGTAGTTACCAACAAAATTTCTATTACCCTTTTTATACACAAAGATAACTTTAGATATCTTTAACTGATGTGGGACAATACCTTTAGCAAATGACATGTTATATATAGATGCAAACTTTGAAAAATTTCTGTTGCTAAAAGCAAACATAAAATATCACACTAAATAAACAGTGATTAAAAACGGTATAAGTTTAGAAAGAATTTGGTTGATTGACTAAATAAAAAAAATATTTTTGTCGACCACCGAAGTGAACAAACAATGATTGTTTGGTGACTGACCAGTTTTTATCACTTTTAAACAGCCTTGATAAATTTACACATTGATGGCTTAATTGATTGAAAACCAAAAAAAGTTTATGAATTAATTTATTTTTGTCGAGTTTGATTTAATTCAATACGAAGTAGGCGAGTTCATTGGTCTGTATCATTATGTATCCGAGGTTTTTCCCAACACTGGCAGTTATTCACTCACAGTTATTGTGTTGGGCTTAGGCGTTTTAATACGCAAATAGCTCGCCAATTCGGCTGGCGAGATATTTTTGTATCATGTGTTTTCTTATAGCTATTGCGCCGGTAGACATGAATCTGACTACGAACGTCCTTCAAAAAGTTTAATGTAAATTTCCTAGTTACATTTCTACATTATTTTAATCAAATTTGTTTAGGCAGATAATCGCTCACCATTGCTGTGTTAGGCCTACATGTTTTGGTATTCAAATAGCTTGCCAAGTCGGCTGACGAGACATTTCCGAATCATCGGTTTTCTTGTAGCTATTGTGCCAGTAAAACTGAATCTTACTACAAACTTTCTTTGATGAATTCGATGTAAATATGCTAATTACAGTATTTTAAAGATTATTTTTGTCAAATTTGCTTAGCAGATATTCACTCGCCATTAATGGGTTAGGCCTACGTGTCTTGGTGCGCAGATAGCTCGCCAAGTCGCCTGGCGATATATTTTTGTATCATTAGATGTTTCACGGGTATTCTGTAAGTTTAACTTAATATCGCTATAAAATTTTTTAAAAAATAAAATATAAATTTGACAGTTACAGTTTTTTAAAGATTATTCTGACCAAATACTGTGAGGCAGTTATTCACTTGCGGTTACTGGTACGTCTTGGTACGCCAATTCAGCTGAGCGAGACATTTCCGTATCATTAGTTGTCTCATGGGTATTCTGTAAGTTTAACTTAATATGGCTATAAATTTTTTGAAATAAATAAAATAAAAATATGCCAGTTAAATTTTTCTAAATTATGCTGATAAAATATTCTTAGGCAGTTATTCACTCACCGTTATTGCGTTAAGCCTAGGCGTTTTGGAACGCAAATAGCTCGCCAATTTGGCTGGCGAGATATTTCCGTATCATGTGCTTTTTATAGCTATTGTGCCAGTACAAATTAATCTGACAACGAACTATCTTTAAGAAATTTAATGTAAATTTGCTAGTTTTATTTCTACATTATTTTAATTAAGTTTGCTTAGGCAGTTAATAGCTCACCATTACTGTATTAGGCTTACATGTTTTGGTACCCGAATAGCTCGCCAAGTCGGCAGGCGAGTCATTTTCGTGTCACCGGTTTTTTTATGGCTATCGTTGCAATAAAAGCTAGAAATTTGAGGCAAAGCTTAACGTGAGTTCGTTTGGCGCTTTTAGTCCAATTTGGGAAAAAAATTCAGGAGTTGAAATTTTCTCGGCAGCAAAGTCACATGACTCGCACTCAAATAAATTAGCATTCGCAAAATTCACGTTGTCGACTTAAGGTGGGTCAACATAAACGCTTATAACTTTTTTGTCAGTAGACCGAAATTCACATTTTTACAGGCGTGCGGTAGCACAGCCCTGTGTTAATGGCGAACGGCTAAGTCAAGGGAGAATGGCAAAATTCGACCCCGCGCAGATCCGAAACCCCTCAACCGATCGACACAAAATTTGAAACAGGTCCGCGAGGCGACCCCCTGTGCAAAATTTCGTGCAAATCCGTCTATTGGGGGCTTCTCGGCATATGGGTGAAATATAGCGAAAATTTTTCTATGGTATTGTCAGTGTTTTTCGTCGTCAAGTTCGAGTTCGAGACATTTTTTGTTATAGGGCGGAGTTTATCGCCGGGCAGAGTAGAGAAGTACAGTAATGGCGTGTAAACAGTGATTTTTGTTTACCTTGATTATCTTGTTATTATTTTGTTTAGTATTGAAATACGTTTTAATAAAAGTTTATTTTGAAAAGGAAAGTGTTCGAATCTGACATATTGGTGCCGTGACCAGGATTCAGTTTGTTCACATGGACGCGTTGATGCAATTGGATATAATCGTTCTGGATGTTTATTTGACAAAACATATTTTCCACGCGACGATGCTGGAGAATTTCTTGTTCTGATCACGCTGGGATTCATATTTCGAATTATTTCGCCGATGTGATGCTGACGATTGAGACTGTCGACTCGACGTATTGAACATAAACACGATGCGTTGCAATGTCTGCGATCTTCCCAGTACAGGTTTACTTATTCTGTTTGGCGGCTGTGATTTTTCTGGCCTTAAGCCGTAAATTTGTAAACTCGAGCTCTCACAGAATTGCTCAGTTTGGTTTGTTTGGTCTGGTGCTGCCATAAGTCTATCTTTGGTTTTTAATGCTAAGTGCGAAAGCCCACTAGCATTAGTCTGTGTGACCGACCTAGATAGTCAGCCTGTGTGGCAAGCCTGTGTGGCATTTGTTTATTAGGTAGGCACCTGCGGGCATAGGCCTGATTGATAGGGTACTATCAGTAGACGTAAACAATTGCGGCTTGTTGTTTTGGGGTGGATCAGTGTTTAATAGCAGGATCCATTTTACTCATTTGATATTTTGTGCTTGTCTATCTGTCTGTTGGCAATACAAAAAGTATGGAAGACACTTAGACGGAGCGGTTAGAGGCGGCTGACCGAGGACGAATAAAAAAGATGTCGGAGGAAGCCGTCAAGAGACAGATGGTGAAAGAGGGCTGGAATTCCGAGCACTTGAAAGGTGTGCCATTAGCTGATTTGAAAGAAGCATTGGCAGAGGCTTGGGTTAAGCGCCGAGGTGAAGAAGAGGAGCAAGGTGCTGCTGGTGACAAAGAACAGCATGCTGGTAAACCTGATGAAGCTGTGGAAGTGGAAGAGAAAAATGAGTGGCTGGAGATTGTGCGTATGAAAATAGAAGTCGAAAAAGAGAGAATCGCTTTGGAGAGAGAAAGAATGCAGGCAAAAATTAATTTGCAAAAATAAAAATTTTAGATGGAACAAAATATGGAAAAAAAGAGATTGCAAGAAAAACTTAACCTGCAGAGGGAAAAACTCCAGATAGAACAGAACATGGAAAAGGAAAGAATGCAGGCAGAGCAGAAAAGATTGCAGGATGAGCTTCAGTTGAAAAGGTCGAAGTTGGAGAAGATGGCTGCATTAAAGAAGGACAAGTTAAAAATATAGGAGACGAAAAATACGGATAAAAAAAGAGGCTGGAGTCAACAGTTTATAAGGCTAAGCTGTTTTCTGATGCTCTGCGAGGAACCATGGCTAGAATGCCTTCCGATCCCATAGAATTGATGCCCTATTTCCGTACAGTGGAAAAACTGTTTGCTGATTTCACTGTGGAAAAGGAGCTCAAAGTTCACTTGCTCAAGCCACATTTGACTGAGCAAGCTTGAGCATTAATTGCTCGAATGGATCCTGATAAAGCCTCAGATTATGAGGAAGTAAAGAAATTACTTCTTCATGAGTTCAAGCTCAGTCTGGCTGCATTACTTGAAAAATTCAATTTACTCCAGCGTAATGCAGACGAAACTTACACACTGTATGGCAATCGTTTAATGTCTGTTTTGACATATTATGTCGATAACAGAAAGGCAAAGACTCACGAGCAACTAATGCTGTTACTAATGTGCGATAGGATTAAATCCACTCCGTCACGAGCAGCATTGCAGCATGTTCTGTCCCTTGAAAATAAAGCCGATGATGGTTGGCTAAAACCGTCTGCACTGCTGGAAGCGCTAGATATGTACTACGATACGCATTCAAGCTCTGACAAGCCTAAGACTGTGCAGTCGGCTATCAGCAACGTTACAGGTGGTACCACTGAGTCAGTTCAAGCAAATGTTCCCCAAACAAAAATAGCACAGGGAGCCCCGGGAAATTTTTAGCAGGAAAAGCAGTATTACCAATCGGCTGAAAATAAATCCGGTAGGCGCCAGTGTGATGTTTGTGTTTTTTACAATCACATATCTACCTATCATGGTAAACCTGCAAGCAATGACAATAAGACACAGGCACATCATGCAAATGCTTCAGCTGACAAAAAATTCAAGTCAGTGAATGCATGTACGGCTGCTGTTGAAATGTTGAATCAGAAGACACAGGCAGATTTGTTACCAGTGACCGAATCGTCTACTGAAACTGACTTGCCAGACTTGTTTGTGACTGACTTGTCGGTGTGTAGAGTTAATGTTGGTCAGGCTGATATGACGGTGACAAGCTCTGCTAGCAGCCAAGATGCAAGGTCTGGTGATGGTGACGTGCATTTGCAGGCTGTGACCCCGACTGTAGATAAGACGAGTAATACAGTTGACAAGCCTTCACAGTTGACTGATTTTGCATCGTTAAGTTACTTGCCAGTTGTGGTGTCCGATAATCAGGGCAATCGTTGCGTTCTGAGTTCACTGTCCGATTCAAATGCTGAGGTTGCTTTGGCGAATGCAGCGGCTATATCTGAACTTAAGCCAGTTGAGATTGGTTTTGTGAAGATTAAAGGTGTGATTGGTGAGTCCATTTCGGTTCCCCTTGTGCGTTTGAACATTGCTTCTGCTGATTATCATGACTGTGTTGTATCATTCGTATGTGTCGTGTGTGCAGATGCGAATAGTGCATTGATTTTGACAGCTGATGTCGTGAGGAAGTTGATGCCTCAGGTTGACGTTGAGCCACGCTGTAATGTTGTGAGTCTTTCAGACAGTGACAGTGATGATATTGATGCTAATGACGAGGTTGGTTTTGTTGATGATAATGTGGATAAACATGGGGGTAAAGACAAAGACGATAATCAGACCGATGGTGACGAGGAGACGGTTCGTCATGATGATTCTACCCTTCGGGTTGTTGATGTTGCTGATGGTTCGGCGGCTTCTGATTCTAAGACTTCGTGTCCAGATGGGTCGGTGACTGATGTTCCTGACAATGCTGACGCAGCAAAGTTAAGATCTGAGCAGTTGACTGATGAGACGTTGCTTGGTTGTTTTTCGCTGGCTAAGAAAAATAAAGGACGGTTTTATTTTAAGAATGATGTCATTCATAGAGTTGACTTGGTCGCGGGTCAGACGGTGGAGCAGTTGGTGTTGACAGTAAATCGTAGACAGCAGGCTATTGATTTGGTGCGCACATGGGTTACAAATCCACGGCAAGGTGTCTTCGCTACAGTGTTTGGTGGTTTACTATAACGCGGGATACAAAGATTAGTGTGTCACGTTGTGATAGATGTGTTCGTCGTGCACGTATGACTTGCTTTAACCGTGTGCCGGTCAAGAATGTGGAAAGAGGGTCGTGGCAGACTTTTTGTTTTTCAACCAGCGTATGGAGTACTGTTACGGATTAGTCGGCGTTTAGCCTATACCTACTGGCCCATTAAAGAGCAAAGAACAGTCTAAGCTTTCCAAAAAAAATTATAATACAATAACGATCAATAAACAGTAAACAATAAACAGAAAATAATCAGTTAGCAATTCAAAAAAAAACAATCCGCCCATAACAGGGCCAACAACAAAAGAACGTCTTGCCGGTCGGCCGGCCACACCCCTACTGTCCGTGTCCGGTCAGCTCACTGACCCGTGACCGACCATCAGCAGCACGTAGGCCACATAGTAAGCAAGAGACTGTCCGCGACATCTGTCCGTCACCCCAGATGTTGCTCGATGTTGGCCAAAAACGCCAGCATAGACAACATCTTTGATCAAAGTTTAAGAGTCTCTGTCTCGATCTCCGATCAGGTTCAGAAAACCCGGCCGACTAAAGATGATCTCGGCAATAATTCTTGTGTAGCTCCTGACAACAAATTAGACAAACTGGGGAGCACCACAGTCATTTCACAAACAGTAAAGTACAACCATACTAATCAAAACACAACTTAAGCCAGCATTAAGCGATATTAGCCTATTTACAATAAGCCTACCCCCCGTCAGCCGGTTGTCCCTGCTACACTCAGGCGAGAGAGAGCATCAGCAGCAATGTTCAGTTTGCCAGCTTTAAACTAAAATTCTAAATCAAATTCTGCCAGGGCTAGACTCTATCTCATCAACTTGGTTGACTTGGGAGCTGACGCGGTAAGGTAGGTGATTGGGTTGTGGTCGCAAACCTCAATCACCTTGGTTCCGAGAACTAAATGTCTGTATCGTTTTAACGCAAATAACACTGTGTAAGCTTTTCGTTCTATAGTGGCCCAATTGCGTTGGGTTGCTGTGAACTATGAAATAAAAAACGCAATTGGCCTTTCTATGCCTTCTTCATCATTTTGGCAGATGAGCCTTTTACAAACATCTTGAGAAGCATTGACATGGATCCGAAATGCTTTGTCAAAGCGCACTGTGTGCATTGGCTTATGTGTAGCCTCATTAAAATTTCGTTTTAACGATTCTAAGGCATCTGTGTGCTTTTCGGTCCACACAAGTTTCAGATCTTGAGGTGCCCTTTTTGATGTTAAATCGGTGAGAATTTTAGACTTGGCCGCCAAGGCAGCTACATATTTGCGAAAATATGAAAACAGCCCTAACACTCCTCTAAGCTGCTTTTTGTTTCTGGCAGAGCAATTTGTTTAATGGCTAAAACCTTTCCGGGATCTGGTTGTCGAGTTCCAGACCCGATAATTTCGCCACAAAACTTGACCTTGGGTTTGGCAAACTGGCACTTCTTCACTTTCAAAGTTATGCCCTTTTTCTGCATAGTCGACAGATAGCTATCGAGATGCACATTGTGATTATTCCATGTATCCGAACTCACTGCACAATCATCAACAAATGAATCAGCAAATTCACGCAGTGAATACAATATTCGCTGCATTGCTCTAACAAAAATTTGTCTTGCATTTTTCATGCCAAAAGCAGTTCTAGTAAACTCATACAACTAGCATAAACAAACAAATGCAGTGGCTTAGACTCTCGCACATTGGTTTGCCAGTAACCGTGCCGGCAATCAAAAGTAGATATGTAAGCTTCACTTCCCACTTTTTGTATAGATATGTAAGTTTTACTTCCCACTTTTTGTATCATCTTTTCTACATCAGGTATAGGAAAAGCATTACTCACGGTGAATGAATTAAGGTATCGGTAATCCACTGCCAGCCTAATACCATCAGCAAAAGACTTTCCTTTTTTAACAAGAACAAGAGGGCTGCACATGGCACTAGTAGATTCAGTTATGATACCATTGGCAAGCATTTGAGCTAACTGACATTCTACTTCGGGCTTGAGGTTCTCGGGAACCTTATACTCCCTCATACGTTTGTGTTTAAAGTCAGAAGTTAGCTTAATAGTATGTTTAGCACAAGTCGTGAGACCAAGGATATCTGAGAAACAGCTTGCATATTTATCTAGCAACTGAAGCAACTCAGCCTGCTGTTCTGCAGAAAGATGTGACAAGCTTTGACGTTCGATCATTTGACTCGGCAAAGGCTCTGGAATGGACTCCTTCGATGACAAATCAACGACATGAACATCACCAAAATCCTCATCCTGATCACTGATCAATGCACAAGCATTAACATCGCAAGAAGATATCAACAACTTAGTATCACAAGTTACAGCTTGAGTACGAGTATGGAATTTGCGAAGTTGGTTGGCATGGATGGTACGCTTGGAACCACCATCGAATTCCACAACATAAAAGTGTAGAAATTGGATTTTTACAACAATCGCAGGACCAATTTTCTTACTGAACACCTTGGATAAAGTCGAGTCTTTCTGCAAAACAAGGACAGACTCACCAACAGAAAAAAATTTGTCACGAGTATGGCGATTATAACGCTCCGTATAACGGAGCTGTTTTTTTTCGGCATGAGCCTCAGCATAAGTGCGAGCAGTCTTCAGTCTATCACGCAAGTCTTTAAAAAACTTAGCCGTGGACTTATTCTTTGGAATGGGGAATTTGTCTTCTCCTACCTAAATATCACGCAACACCGCCAGTGGTCCGTGTGGTAAGCGACCGTAAACCATGGTGTAAGCAGAGACACCAGTCGTTTCATTGACTGATTTACGAAAACCCCAAAGAATCACATCAAGGTATTGATGCCACGATCTAGGATGATCTTGCGCAACCTTGGTAATCATGGACTTGATCACGCCAACCGTACGTTCGACACTGTTAGCTTTCGGGTGCCGAGGAGTACAAAAGATCGGACTGCAACCGACACGCTTAAGAAAGTGTCTGATAAGCTCACCAAAGAAATTACTCGCACGATCTATTGTGACCTTTGTTAGAAAGCCAGTGTGCTGCCAAAAAGCATGGCATCACAACAATTTTTTGCCGTAATAGAACGTAATGGTACACAATGTAGATAACGCGACACTTGATCCAGAAAAACAATTGCATAATTGTACTGGATGGAGTACGCACACAAAGGACCAAGACAATCTACATAAAAGTGACTAAACACTGGTTCAACAGACACAACACCACCCTGAATAAGTACCTTGTCATAGCAAGTTATTCTGGCTCGGCGTTGGCAGCTCTCAGAAGTACGACAGTAATCAATTACGTCATTTGTCAAGTTTGGCCACAAAAAAACTGAGGGCAATTCTGTTTTTGGTACGTCGAATACCCATGTGTCCTCTTACTAAATTATGTGCCAAGTCTAGAATGTTTTTACGTCTGTCACATGGTACAACCAGACGCTCCACTGTTTGCTCAAGGAGCTTAGCGCGGTGATACAACAAATTAGTCTTAAGAAAATAACCGCCTTTATTTTTACGTGCAAGCTTGAAAGCTCCTGATAAAAAATTATCGTTTTTCTGCTCATAGGCTAACTTATCGGATGGGGATAAAATTGAATTTCAGTCTTGGGGAACTGGCAAATCAATATCATCACATGCATCAGATTTTATCACACTCTCATTATCATGCGCATCATTAGCAGTATCGTTCTCAGCATTCCTGACACACACACCCTCATTCGCATCATCCTCAACATTTTCATCAGACATATTGCAGTGTTCATACACACAAACATCATCATGTTTTATTCCAGCATCTTCACCTTGCTTCAACAGGCGCCTATAATCACTGAGTGACAACAGACAAGGATGACTAACCTTATCACACACTACAAATCTGATAAAAACATTATCATCCGCAGTAAACGGAGTAACGTTTAAAGTCGTTAATACACCTTTGGAACAGTGACCATCAAAAGCCTTCGGTGTGACAGATCCTAACACACTATACTGTAAATGTTTTACAACATCAGACTTAATCACAGAGTTTTTTTGCTCTACTGTTAAACAGAGCATCTATAACAATCACATTATCATGCGCATCACTAACGGTTACGTTCACGTAATGCAAAGCAACCTCACCATCAGCAATAACTCGATGTTTATCAAAAGTATCTATAATACTTTGAAAACTTTCATTCTGAGAAATCATAACTTTAACACGGTTCACAGCACTACTAAGCGTACTGGCATTGTTTACATCCGCTGCTGTCCTGGAGCTTGACCTTTGACCTCCGTCATCAGCACTGTCAGGCTGTGCGGATAATTGTTTAACCGTACGTTTGGTTTGTTTTCTGACCTTTGATGACTTGAGCTGGTTACAGTTTGCAACTAGGTGAAAGTGAGACCCACAATTATAACATGCACGTCCGCCACCAGTTTTTGATTTACCATGATCAAAGCGGGATTTAGAATTACCAGAATCTGTTTTCTCTGGTTTTTCTAAATCATTGCAGTTTTTGTCAGTTTTGTTAGTTTTCACCGACACTACAGGAACATTGGTGCAACGTGAATTCTTAGGTTGGCCCACAAACGTTGCCGTAGGATGTAATGCAGGACCTACATTAGCCACATAATCATCAATAATGCCAGCCAAACGTTTTGGTTCTATCCAACCATCGTCACCTATGACTGATTCTAA
>Ga0209367_1013195_pt1 | contig 10676 bp, 5 predicted proteins | sample WorMetLIZISLAND2_FD_187412 | JGI IMG/M metagenome (GOLD analysis project Ga0209367, IMG submission 187412) | Marine gutless worms symbiont microbial communities from Max Planck institute for Marine Microbiology, Germany - Olavius geniculatus... ...
TCTGTTGTGCTGTCAATTAGTCGCATTCAGTGGTCAGTTGCAGCTGATAAAATTCTTTTCCCTTCCATCCGACTGCCAGATGTCATCTGTGTTGAGCTAGTTTATCAACATCACAAGTTGCAGCGCACCCAGCTACATCGGCTGACAGCTGCCATCGGCGCCGCGGCTGTACTGTGAGTGCAGGTCCAGTGGGAGTATACAGTTGAACGCTCAAGTGTATATTTAAATGTCATTAGGCGAATGTCGCGGTGAACTCGCCACGGCAGATAAATGTACCGCTTTTAGACAGAAACTCTGTCCAAATTAATACCGCCAAGGAGGTTAACTTACTTTGACTACAGGATCGGCGAATATCAAACCAAAATATCTTAATTTCGACACGTTGACTGTTACGTCGTTGCAGCGCAGTTTGTCCAAAGAAAACGTTTTGGTAACATCTTTATTTTCATTGCAGTATAAACATATATATTTTGCCTGAAAATGAAACAAATCTGTAAGCGGTGAAGTAGCTGGTTTATTAATGTCATTATCTCGGTTGTCACAAATGAAATCTTGCACAAACCTTTGTCAGCAAAGCCAAAAAATTGGCTTGAAAAGCACATTAAAGAGTCCAAATGTTAAATTTAATTTTTTTTTTTTAAAATGTGTGCAATATAATTTATTTTAATCCTGACTTTGTGTTTCACCACAATTTATAGAACATGACGTGATAAGAATCGAAAATGAAAAATAGAATGTTATTTCTGGATCGTAGGCTTAATTGTATGTTTTGTCGCCAATTTTAACAAGTAATTTAAAGTAATGCTCACGAGATGCGCGACAGTTCATGTCATGCAGTTTCTGTTCATAGATTGCCTTGGTCTATCTCCAGCCATTTCGTCGCAATTTACTGTTAAATGTGCGCCGCAACCGAAAATCGCAAAAATCACTATTTAAAACCCGCTATTTGGATATTCAGGGTCGTTTAAGGTCATCAATGTTAGTTACGGTACGCAACCGTTATCTGCAATCGTTTTCACTCTAGAGGAGCCAACAGCGGTGAAATAACGACTTTTTTAGAATCGTTAGTTGTAGTCGTTTCTATTGATTGATAAGAGGGTCTGTTTAATTGTAATCGCAAGGTGGCAGCACGATCCAGCAATGTTTGAATAGTCTTCGGAATAGGCTACTATTGAATATTCTTGCGAACTTGCCACTTTGCCAGTTCGTCTTTTGGATCGCCCCTTCTAACCATGGTTCGCCTCACACAATGAAGACGAATCTTTAAAATAAACGCCAAAATAAATGGCTATAATTCAACAAAGATTTGTCAGTTTTTGTGTAAAATTTTAGGCCTATCAACTTCAACTGCGCTATAGAAGTGCAGCATAGGGCCTACAACTATGAAAATTGCTTTTACATGTGTTATTTGTGAACGAAAACTAGAAAATAATTAAGATCTAAGCTGGAAAAAGTTGCCATTACATCACCACGAATCATGTGCTATTGTACAATGTTCAACTTAGGAATATAAAGCACGCCCACAACGTAAACGAGCGACTTGCTGCTAGTGGTCTTGCCTTGCTCTACACGTAGCCTAACTGAAAAGAACGAAAATAAATAAATAACAGCAAATTACTTAAGTACAAAACAAATGCTTGTAGCTTAACTTATGTCTAGGCCTACACGTCATTTTTCAGTAAACGATAACGCAGCATGGGTTGTTCTTTTCTCTTTAAGTCATCGTTGTTAATTTGTATTTTGTCAAATCGATAGACATTCAGTACCATACATTGTGTCCACATCTTTGCCAAATATTAACCGATACTCATTTTTCTCACTGGCACAATCGTCAATCTATGGACAATCGGCAATAAACTGATTGAACATGCTATTACACCTCAACTGTGTAGCTACACTAACTTGTGAAATACAATTGCAAGAAAAGGTTAGAAAACTAACAATAATAGACAAAAGGTATGTTAGACAATTAAAAACACTTTAGACCATAATCGATGAATATAATCTATTTAATGCTACGTCACTGTATAAAACCTGTCTTTTTGGATATCAAGCGCGTTGAATGGTGTATTTGTTTCTGGCCTTCCTGGTTTCAGGGATGTGCACGAGACCTTCTAACCCGAGATCAAAACAAGATCCGAAACCCATGTCTCCGAAACCGAAACGAGACCGAAATGTTCAAAATTTTGTCCGAGACAAGACCAAAACGAGACGCTGCAGCTTCCGAGACGCTGGCCGAAACCTTGAAGCTCCCGAGACTCTCGAAAGTCTCGCGATTGGATCAATTAATCAATCAATTGGGGTTGAATCAATTAATTAACTCGCACCATGATAAGCGCTTTCTATTTGTGATATTGTGAATTTTTTGCAATTTATTTTGACAATTATCACTGAATAGTTAACGGCTTGCACCATAAAGAATTGCAACTGCGGTGCTGAAGACATGAGCCATTATGTTTATCGCAATTTGCAAGCAACTGAAATTAGTAAACTACAGCTGATTATAGCCTTATACGTCGTCTACATTTGGCTGATAGTATTCATTCTGACATCATACACCTTATCTTCATTGCGACTAAATCATTTTTTTGACAAAAAAAGACTGACATGACATAATTTTGCTTTATGATAAATAAGTGAATAAAAAAGTTAAAACACAGTAAACGAATATGTCTAAGCCACAAAATGTCATGCTGGTTAGTATCGCTTTAACTGCAGCTACCGTATGCACGGCGCGCGCCTGCACAAAACGTCTCGACGAGACGCAATGGCCCGAGACACGAGACGAGACCTACTGGGCCGAGACCGAGACATATTGCTTCGAGACCGAGAAGAGACCGAGACGAGACGCTAGTGCTTGCATACCTGTGCCTATCTGCAACCATTTTCACGCTAGACAAGCCAACAGCGGATAAATAACCCTCTTTGACACCCGCGTGCGCAGGCCTCCTTGAATCTAGAGGGTCCGGACTTGAACTGCTACAATCTACAGTCATGGGAAAACATGAAGCACCGACCAAAGGCATAGGGCGGCAGACCAAAACGCGTGCATAACTGAAGAGAACGGACCACTGTGGGTGAACTGCTATATGCTAGAAAGACCATAAACAGTGATCAATTCTTTCTTTTTCAGTGTGTTTATTCTCTCTCGAAAATTTAGCCAGTATCCTCTGCAAACCCTATTATTCGAACTGGTATAAATTTTTAACTCCTTTGTCTTTGTTGCTAAATGGCATGTTACAATGCCGGTATTTTGTCATCGCAGTAAAACCATTATAATTAAACTTCAGCATGCAAATTAGTAAAAAAATTGTTACAAATGATAAATTTTGGGGACGTATTTATTCTGATTATAGTAATTTGTGAAAGTTTATATTTCACAAGATAGTGTAGCAACACAGTTAAGGTGTGGTAAAATATTTATAAACTATTTTATTGCAAATTGTCCACAAAGTGTGTCAGTTTTTTGGGACAAAGTGTACACAGTGTACACAGTGCACAAATCACGTAACAGTAAATAAATGACTAATCGATATTAGAACTTAATGAGTGTAAAAACCGATGTAAAACAATGGCATGCTGTATACACTAGGCCTACACAAACGACGCATATATACATGGTGTGAATGAGTTTTTGTAAATTTGTTGGCGATGACACAACGTTATGTCTATATTGCTTGGTGATTCCAGCGCAACTGATCGTCCACGCAAGATACGCTGAAGACGCACATAAAGCGACATATCACACGCATACAATACACAGCTGAGACAATGGGCACATTTAATTACGGGGAAACCGACCAAACGCATGTGTTATGTAAAAAAAGGTTGTAACAGTTCGCGCATCAATGATAAAAAGGTGTCGTGCCCGATGCAGCGTATAGGCAAGTTGCTCATTCATCTCCTTCTCTAGGCCACTGACTGGCATTGAGCCTGTACAGGTAGACCGTACATGTAGATAGGCCACTATAGGCTTACGTAAGTCTGTGTGTCGCATGGCCGGTGAGACGACAGACCCACGGTTACCTTTTCAGCTGCTGGTCAGCGAGTTAAAATTAATTATAGTACAAGTTCGTGTATGTAGCCTGTCTGAGGCAAATTATGAAGTATTTACATTATTAGAGGGCGACTGAATTTTGGTTTTGGTTTTGACGCCGCAAGTTAAGAAATAAGCAGTCTTCCAGTGGACGTTCGATTTCGGCCAAAAGCGAAATTTTTACTAATAGGCCTAATCATATGACATTATTACCGTGCAGAGTGTGTAAAGGGCAGAAATGCGGACGCGTCAGTCCGCAGAGGCAGATTTGCAAGATTTTTTTGCTGACACGGATTGACACGGATCTTCTTCCGTAACGAGTGTATTTTTTCCTAATAAAAGTTAAACACAAAAAGAACAAAGAAGTGATGTGTATTGAGATGTGCATAGCACGGTAGCACTGTAACCAGTAAATTGTAATTTGCTATAGGCCTAAGCGTAGTGGCCTACCATACGTTCTAATGACTAGAGGTCTAGGCTTATTCAGTGCCGACGTGGACTGACGCGGATGCTTGGTCAAAATCTGCGGACTGATGCGGACTCAAAAAATTTCAGAATCCGCACATCTCTGGTGAATGACTGCGGTCGGTGCGATGACAGTGGTCTAGAACATAGAGGCGGCAATGATGGTAGGCTTGCTGTCGAGTAGTCCTCCAGCGACAGCGGCGTAGTCTGACATGCTTGGTGCCTGACTGCCAAGCGATGGCACTCCGGCCGAGTACAGTCCGGCGCTCAGTGCAGACTGATGCTGTTGATGATGAGCGTCTGCGGCGGTCTGCAGGGATGCTGCCACTCTTTGCTGCTGCTGCTGCTGACTGCCGCATGGTGTACTACAACGCCAAGGCTTACACGCCGCAGCCGCCTCTGAACTCATCTTACCTGCGACACACGTGAGTGATTGTCACAACAGTACAATCAGACGACGATCAGAGGGAATGTATAGGAAACACACCTCTTACATACTCACCTTAGCAGTCAGCTTAAGTATGGAGCATTTTCATCTCGCTTTCGAGGAATTTTTCAAATATTCAATTTTCGTTTTTTCGTTTTGCAATCGAGTTTTCAGAGTTTTATACTTGCTGATCTGTCTATTATCGGTATTGGTTTACAGACTGTGCGGCACATGCACCTGCTATGTATACTACACAAGAGCCAACTGTTTCATATAATGTTACTGAGATTGAAACATTTTTAATATTTTAGAACTTATAAATAAATTGAAACGAACACAAAACTAAGCAATCGACTACATTAATAGTTTACTAGACTGTCATACGTTTTTGCTCGCTGTAATTTACTGCACAAAATGTAAACAATAGGCTACCGATGATATTAAGCAGCTATAACTACACCATAATGACTACAGTAATTAAACTAAAATAATGGAAAAAATATTAAATGTTTCAACTTCCTAAATTTTGATTATGCGCTGTCCGTATAAAACACTGACACATTATTTTGCCAACGGGACAAAAACTTATTCTGACAGTTGTTGTCATAAAATGGATTTTAGAGTGACCGTAAACAAACATCTTTAGTGATACACACTGCTGTCGTGTAGATTTTTATGCGATGATTTAATGTCTTTATTAGCGGCGGTAACACTGGCGTCCTTTGTTGCAGCGGCTGCACTGCCGTTGATGGTCAGTGGCTTTGATGCCGGTGCAGGCGCGGCCGATGACGTCTGCCCAGTCGACTGTGACGGCTGCTGCTGCTGTTGCTTGGCTCGTTCCATCTTTCGGAACTTTGCTCTTCTGTTTTGAAACCAAACCTGCACGCACCAGCAGATCACGATCATCGTGTGACATTCTGCCACCAACAGCTGCGCAGTATCCCGTAACACCACAGCACCATTACATTTAAAATCACTTCTCTATAACGTTTCTGATTTGCATCTACTGTAAGGAAAAGCGGTTGTAAATCGCATCGGCTGTATAATTTTCGAAATAAAAATTACTTCTCTCCGCGTTATACTCCTGCTGTTAATAGTATTACAACGACAATGCGACAGTGCGACAAATAATATGCTACGGTTACAGTCACTGCCTACAAGTGAATGCAGAAGCTACTAAAATATGCTTCAGTTGTTACTGCCAAAGTTTTTCAGTCAGTTTCATCGTATGTGAAATTAAACTGAAATTGCAAACATTTCATGGTGCTTTGCTTTCTGTGTTTTACGTAAATTTAAAACGTATACATTTAGCACATTATAATTATATTTTGTCATAGTTTTTGTGCTAGTGCTTCTCCATTTACTGTATCCTTATTTTGCGATCTGATTTTACTGATATATTGCAGTTAGCCATAAAGAAGGCTTACTTCTACTGCGCTTATAAGCACTCGTACATGTCCAGTCGTCGTCGTATTTTAGACATTTATTCGTTTAAAAACTTCACCAATCCGTACACGGACAAACAGAAACATAACGTCGAAATAGACATATCTGGTGCGTGGACTAAATGACAACGCATGGCATGCCCCATACGCGACGTCAGTACAATAAAACACAATAGAAACAGAAAGTTTCAAAAATCATCAAAGCCGGTCAGCATGCGGCACGCCGAGTCGCTGCAGTGCGTGCAGCCAGCAATGCGTGCGTGCAATGACGGACGTGCAATGACCCAAGACGACCTCAACGTCTGCGATGTCAACGTCGATTGGATAACGACCAAGCACGACGCCATCACAGCCGAGCCAAGCTAGCCGCTGTCTCTGAAGCCAAGCCGCATCACTTTGAAGCAACGCATCACTCGGATAACGATGCTGATGGATGAGTGAAATTAATCCGGCAATTAGTCGGCGGCTCGTGAACGATATTGTGCGTTTCAGTTACGCTGTTTGCTGCAGCTTCTGACAGCGCGCACGCGTCGCCTTTCTAAGGCGCCGTGCTTCCAAGTTCCATCGATTATCAGACAGTTAAACTAATTCGCTCGCCAGGCTATTTTCTACCCTGCAGCAGAATACTACTGATAATGTAAATCAAAACAATTATCATATGTACAGTAAACTTCTGGTAGGAAAACGGACGAAAACGAAACATCACATGCCCTGCGAGCAAAAAATCGCAACCATCAGCAGTCAGTACCGACATTAAACATAAATAAATGCCTGAAACACTAGCTGACAATTGTCCAAAAAGTAGGCCTACTGAAAACAATTCCACTGTCCATTTTTTTATAAATATTTTTATAATGCAAAGTTTAGAATAACGGTAAAAAACAATCAGTTCTGCTCTGCAGATGAACAGTAGGTTTACCTGTACTCTGGCTTCAGTAAGGTCTGTCTTCATTGCGATCTCCTCCCTGGTGTAGATGTCTGGGTAATGCGTCTCGGCAAACGCTTTCTCGAGCTCTTTGAGTTGTCCGCTGGTGAACGTGGTCCGGATGCGGCGTTGTTTGCGCTTCTCCGGACTGATGGACGTCGGGTCAATGTGATGGTTCGACGTCTGGTGGTGATACATCTTGTACGGCAGGCCGACAGCCGCTGCAGCACACACAGCCGTGTCACAACTTACTGCAGTGAGCGATGCAGTCCTACATGTCTGGAGGTAAAAGTCTTGGTCTTGGTTTTACTTTGTAAAAAGTCCCGTTTAAGTCGTTGTCTCCACTTAATACTGTAAGGATTGGTAAAAGAGTCTAAGTACTGTCTCATGCAGGCAAATATGCAGTTCTGTCTACAAAATAATTCCCATGAAGTACATGCATGTACTCAACCTTACAGAAATGTTTCAAAATACTACTAAATCTGTGCTGATCCGCCAGAGTTTGTGTTGTATATTTATCTATATATAAGCTGTCAGAGGGCAGCTGTTGGTCACACGTGCCTCGCTGCAGTTCTGCTCACTGACAGTGTTCTAAATATATGTAGGGCATAGCTCTACGGTTTTTACCTACAATTTCATTTGTGGGCAACTAGAGTTATGCATTTAGTACCCACCCGATACCATTTTTCTCGAGTTGCCATCACTTTTCTGACCGCTGATAATAATTTGCTACGATTTCTGCAAGCATGCTACCTATATTTTACTGCAGCTGCGGCCTTGGCGTCGTGGTCAGATTGTGGCCAAACCGGGAACTGTGGCCAAGTGACAGTGACCGGGCCGCGCTAGAACGATAGCTTGCACTTGATGGCAAATCGGATTGCGCCAGCGAGCGCCAACGCGGACAGCGCTCGGATCGCTTGATTTGATTAGCGCTGACGAGCGAATCCGTGAGTGGACTTGACTGCTGCAGTGCTGCTGCTGCTGCTCTAGCGACCTCTGGCGAGCTATCGACGCCGCAGTTAAACGCTACTGCAAACCGTCGCCGCTGAACTGGCAACGTTATACCATTGACAGGCATTGCAACGCCAACGGCAGAACTTTCGATTTTTCTGAAACCAGAGGCGGATCTAAGCTTCAACAGGGGGCGGAATATCCCCTTGCCTCTCCCTTTCCTCCCTCCTTTACCTTTCTTCCTCCCCTTCCCCCTTTTCCTTTCCTCCTCTTTTCCTTTTACCTTTTCCCTTCCCTTAGAAGTAAGACCCCTTGAATCCAGCTAAGAGTCCTGGGGAGCGCTGTGAGTTCCCCTAGCGGGGTCCGGGGCAGTGCCCCAGCCGAAATCGAATTTGGTGCATTTTAGCCTTAAAATATAACATCTGGTGGCAATAATTTCAATAATTTTCCGGATACACAAACTTTTTAATTAGCAGTTCGGCAGAGCATATGAAATGTTTACTAATGCATAGGGGCTCAAAGGGGGGGGGGCGACCGTATGTCCGCCCCCTAAATTTGCCACTATCTGAAACGTCGAATTATTATCATCTGCGTTGACTACATTAGGCCAAAGTTACCGTGCATTCAGTATAGCTTATGTGGGTTTGACGTTTTCAGTCCGCTGTTTTGCAGCTGCATGCCCAAAACCGATGGAACAACATTCCAGGTCGTTCCAGAGAAACTGATACTAACTTTGAACAGTTTAAACGGTTGCTAAGCTTGCTAAAACCTAAAAAATTTCCTGCTTTCGGTTACCGTTTGTCCCTAGAAGAAACCTGCGCCCGTAAAATTTTTTATTGACCTTCAAAAATATCAGCGCAGTTTTCAGTATGCTTGCATAGTTTTAGGCCTACTGAAAAATACGATTTGCATCTGGGATAGTCTGAAATGCTGCAGTATTATTGCTTAAGCTCTCGTGAGTATTATTTAGTGTGTCGGTTTGTTTTTGTTTGTTGAGCAATAATAGTACATGACACGTACATGATACAAAAAATAATTTTACGTCCTTAATTTTTTGCCGACTGCAACCAAGAGCACGAATTTTTTTTACGCCTAATGACGTTTCTGTTTCGGTGCTAAAAACCGGGGCCTTGTATAGATGTAGATGTTGCTTATCAACTTTTCCTAATTCATACTTACTTACTTACTTACGTAAATGCAACATACGAGGTCACACATGGCCTATATACGTTAAAATACTTATTGTTATCTTATACCTCAACGCAAAATACCTGCACGCGATTGATTTAAATCGCGTCACGTAACATTAACAAATAGGCACTGTCGCCCGCGAACTGTTGACCGGGCAACATTGAAGTCGTCACAGTTTTTCGTAATTGTTTACTTGCTGACTTGTAGTATTGGTTGGTTTTGAAATATAACAAAACAAATAGTGACTGGCGTGTCGATCATTATTAAAAATTTTATCCCCTCAGTTCGTAAAATTTTGCCTTTGATCTTCGATCTCGAGGCAACATTTTACGAACTTTGGGGATAAAATTTTAATAATGACTTTCACGCCAGTCAATATTTGTATAATGTGAACTGAAGTTGGACAATGGGTCATTTTTTCACAACCTTACCAAATAAAACCCAAAATTATTTAACCAATCTAATCCAATCCACTGAAGCGTCCTCCCAACCCAACCCAACGAATTAACATGGCTTAAAACCAAAACATCAAAAAACATGAAAATAATCAGACTAACACTTCCAATGTTAACAACATTCGTTCATATTAATGTTTTTTTTAAACAAAACAATCCCCAAACAGTTTACATTCACACTCTACACAACAGTTTCACACAGTGTTTTAATTGCCGGGGGAGGTTGGGGTTGAACCCCCCCAAACTCTTTTCTCAACCTCCTTAACACACTGTCAAACTATGCACTGGGGGTCAGCTATATACGTACTATATACACTGTGTCCCCAAAAAACATCCCCGACATTTTCGACTGTAACTTGAAAACCAATTATCAGACTTTGATAATTTTTGGTACGAATATTTCTGACAAAACTTGCCATCAAATGACCATTTAGCTTCCCACCTCACTTAACGTTTGTTTTTGCACTACCTGGGGAAAACACGACCAGCGAAATATCACTTTTTTATCCAATGCAATATGATTGCTTAATTAACATAACGCGTAAAAACACATTTTGTTCACATTTCTGACACTTTGGCTGACATTTTATTTAGTTTTCCTTTTTTAACTGCCTGCAGTAAAATAGTTTGAAGTGTTGGCCCACTATGCGAACACAGGCAAGTAGACGCTTTCTTCATTCATTGACAGCAGTATCGATAATGTTCTGCTCCAGACTAATCCAGGCTGTACCAATCGCTTCTTGACTTCACAAACATTCCTAAACTTTATCTGGTAGACATA
>Ga0209367_1013196_pt1 | contig 10674 bp, 4 predicted proteins | sample WorMetLIZISLAND2_FD_187412 | JGI IMG/M metagenome (GOLD analysis project Ga0209367, IMG submission 187412) | Marine gutless worms symbiont microbial communities from Max Planck institute for Marine Microbiology, Germany - Olavius geniculatus... ...
GTGCTATACCCCACGTTACTGGGTCTGATAATTAGGCTTACGTTGACACAACTACCGTGTCCTGTGACCTTGACCTTTGACCATTTGACCTCGAAATTGGTCCACGGGGTGCTCGTGTCTCGGGGATCCTTCAACGACAACCATGACAACAGCTCGACCGTTACTTGAGTAGAGTCGACTAAAAAAGACACGTGAAGCTATAACTCTGATCGTCATATTCGATTAAATTAAAATGTTATTGTCTTTAACATGTATAAATTTACAATGGAAATTTTTACATAAATATACATATGCAATTTGAAGCAATTTTGCAACAGTCATGGCTGCCATTTTGAACACTTTTGGTTAAACAGAACCGAATCAATTCAAAATGGCGACCGTGGTTTACTCTGCTGCATAGACCTCGAGTTATAATAACAAAATTTGCCAAACTTACCGGGAGAAGAAAAGCAGGCTGACTTGGCTACGTGTTTTATACACTTGAGCCATGCGATGCTAATGTCCGGAGATAAGTGTTTAGGCTTGGACTTGAGCAGGTCGATTATGATATCACTGAGTGTAGCCGTTGACATCACGTCCATGAACGTTAACAGAAACCTCGGCAGAACTGACATCAGGGTCAGCTACAGAATGTTGCAACAACGACAAACGTTTTAATGGCCATTTAGTTTTTAAAAAATGAACAGTTGATGCATGAAATAATATGACACCTCAGAGCTACATACAAGTGAGACAACAAACACATTTACTTTGAATGTATGCTTTAATGGCATCAAATGACTGTTCAGCTTCCCACCTCACCCAATGTTTGCTTCTGCACTACCAAGCAAATGCAGACCAAGCGAAATATGCGTTAAAATATGCAAAAAACGTGTAAAAAACATCCCTGACATTATCAATCATAACTTAAAGAAACAGGATCAGAATTTATAATTTTTGGTCTAAATATTTCTGACACCACTGTCTATTGAATAACTGTTTAAGTTCCCACCTCACCCAACTACTGCTTTTGAACTACCTGGGGAAAACCGACCAAGCAAATCATGTGTTGAAATGAATGAAAAAACTTCAATAAATTCTATCTATCCAGATCTTTGGCCCCCAACAGCCAGTCGATTACAAGGTTTGACTCTCACGAAGCAGTGTGTCTACCAGATGAATTTCAAGAATGTCTGTGAATTCAAGAAGTCACTGGTGAAGTCTTGATTAGTCTGAAGCAGAACCTTATTGATACTGCTGTCAATGAATACAAAAAGCGTCTCCATGCCTGTGTTCGCACAATGCGCCCATATTTCAACCAATTGTGCTGTAGGCAGTCGAAAAGCGAAACAATTAAATAAAACGTCAGCCAAAGTCTCAAGAAAGTTAACAAAATACGTTTTTGTGCATTATCTAGATTAAGCAATAATACTGTGATGGATAAAAAATCAATATTTAATTATTTCTAGTTTCCCCAAGTAGTGCATAAACAGACTTTGAATGAGGTGGGAAATCGAACATTTATTTAATAGCAAGTTGCCTCATTACAAACAGTTGTCATCCGTACTAAAAATTATTAAAATCTGATAATCCTTCTTCAAGTTACAATCGAAATGTTCAGAATGTTTTCTGAGACACAGCGTATAACCAAACACCAAGGTCAACTTAGCCTTCCATCCCTCTAAGATACGTAAATTGACTGGGGTTAGGGCGAAGCACATTCAACTGTGTCAGGTGGGAGATAGCTCCAAAAGGGGTTTTCTATAAAGAGTTATATACCCCTTTTAATGTCAAAAACATCTTACCGGCCGAAAACTGCCACAAAACTTTTCCATCCAATCTCGGCGTGACTATATATAGCCTAGACTATCATCATTAAACTATCCATTTTGAGAATATTTCGTGGTCTTAGCTTACATCATTTTGACACAACACAAACTTATAATGAACAGACAGACAGACAGACAGACATTCAGACGACGACAAGAAAAATAGTGTTTCAAACAAATCATATTAAATCAGGTCGCTGCCTGCTAAGCATACTGAGTCCACTAAGGCATGGACAAGACAGAGAGCTGCTGATCAATAAAAAAACCAACTTTCAAGAGCCAAAAGGGAAGTTCTGTCCTAAAGGGGGTCTTGTTCTAAAAAGGGTTGAACCGTTGACCAAGCAGGGTTGAAGTCTAAAACAAGTCTCTAAATTTCTACTTAAAGAAAAAAAATTGTATCCTGTGAAAATCTGCTGTGCACCTGAGTTGGCACGATAACTTCGGACTCAATATTGAGAAAGCGACCAAGTGCAAGAAACATGTCTTTCACTGCCTTGAGGAATCCATCAACATTAGAGTCACCAAACGCTCTAGCACAAATACATCAAGCTATACACTGTGTCTCAATAAAAACATCCCCGATATTTTCGACTGTAACTAGAAAACCACTTTACAAATTTTGCAAAAGCAGATGTTGGGTGAGGTAAAAACTAAAACACTTATTTAATAGCCAGTTGTATCAGAAATATCTGTGTGAAAAATTATTAAAATCGACTAATCTTTGTTCAAGGTACGATCGATAATGTCGGGGATTATTTCAGGTTTTATATTTATTTCAACACATACTGCGCTCAATGTGCTTCCCTAGGTAGTGCAGAAGCATACATTGAATGAGGTGGAAAACTGAATGGTAATTTGATGGCAAGTTGTGTCAGTAATATTCATACCAAAAATTATCAAAATTTGATAATTGGTTTTCAAGTTACAATCAAAAATGTCGGGGATTTTTTTTGAGACACAGTGTATATTTGTGATTCGAATAAACCAAAAAAAACTTTTTACCCATGAAACTTGTATCAGTGGCTATTACTAATAACAGATTCCACTTCTGCTACAACAAGCAATTTCTCCGAAGTTAGCCTGAGTTATGTAATAGCCCACTAAGCAAACTTTATATAATAGTTAAAGTAGGAATTCTAATAGCTAGAAATTCTTCATTCTGTCCAAACAACAGCATCAAAACAGCCAAAATTATCAGAACTAAAACCCAAAACTGTTTTAAAAAACTTTGTATTACTGATCACAAAAAGCTTTGACAAATTATATATGTAGTATCAGAAAAAAATAAAATAAAGAGAGAAAAAACACAAACACACCGAATGTGCAATAATCGCGACTGGACAATGAATTTTCCAATACTGTCCATAACCTGTCCAACACCAAGCAAAACATCTAGAAAATAATAGTAAACAACAGTAGAAATATAAAAGCAGTGGGAGTCCAAAACCCACTAAATTATTGGCAAGAAAAACAATAATATTTCACGTGTAATAAAACAATCATTTTCCAAAAAGATACACAAAAATGTTTTATTTCAGCCTTAGTTACAATATTACTAAAAAGCATATTGGCTAGTAACTGGCAAATATTGCATAAAACTCGTTTCCATTAACATTTCCTCTGAGAGTACTGCCACTTCTTTTAATACAAATTAAACAAGAAATTTGAGCTAATGCTCACGAGACGCGCAAAAGTCTACAGCAGTTCCGGTTCAGTAGTTTAGCTGAAAATTGGGGTGTTCACGCTAAGTTAATATACAAATACCAAATTGTCTATCTGGATCGCATAACGATATTTCCCTGGCGCCACCTTGTGAATGATATAGACTTGTGTCAAAACCAGAAATCGCCAAAAAATCCATAAACCCCCTATTTTGGCGTTCAAGATCATTGAATTCGGCGCCAATCGTGAGTCAGTGTATGACTTCCTATTAGTGATTAACAGTAACCTAGGCCCTATATCGCACCGTTACTGAGATACAGCGACTTATTGGCCAAAAATTGCAAATTTTGCCCACCTCTCATTTAGCACCCTCGTTTGGGGTGACCCCCTTCGAATTTATGAAAAAGCTTTATGGTTTCTGAAACTAGAGTCTTCCAGGCAGCCGAAGGTTAAGATTTGGTGATCCTAGCTTGCACCACTTTTGGCTTATCCACCCAAGTGACAGACAGACAGAATTGCGATGGCTAAGACGCACCGAAAGCAGTAGCTGCTTTTGCGCGTAAAAACGATTACACCTCAGGTTTTCACAACAAACCAGCATAGGCCTACATCTAGAATTGAGAAAATAAAAAAATTTACTTTGAATGTATGCTGGAAGTTTTCCTGAACTGAAGGCGCTTCAGTTGTCGTAACTGCATCCTCCAGACTCGCTTGCAAACAGTACAACAGCTCCCTGCAACGAGAAGAAAATCAACGTTAGAAACAAACAAACAAACAAAAGTAATTTTGTAAAAAGCGGAATCACTCCTCGTTTGTATTTGCCAGATGGCCACAGATAACTGATAGTTTGGCTGCAAATGCCGATGCATTTTAGCTGAGGTTTGACCCCCAAATCTACCTTTCCACCAAGAGTCAGGGACCCAATCTAACACAATGTATCATTGTACCTGCTAAATGGCATCTGAATCTGTCAAATGTGCCTGATAAAATGTGTACTGATAGTTGATATCACCTGCACTGTAAAAGTGATCCCACCAAATAATAAATAACAATACATGAATGAAGTTGTTGATATTCGGGATTTAACCAACATATCACAGTGTACTTCAAACAGAGCATATTCAACAATTAAGCACTTGGTACAAAAGTAAATTTGTTTATAACACAAACAGCATGAAATAGTCGTAAAATTCTTTAGTTGATCATGCTAATAAAAAGTAAGTTCCTTGTTTGCTCGACGCCAAGTGAAATGAGCATAAAATAGAGCTGTCACAGTTGACGCGTTAATTAACGCGTTAATGCGTTAATAATTTAACACGTGTTAAAAAAATTAACGCACATTAAAAAATTAAGGCACATGAGTAAATTCATTTCATTCAGTTACTAAATTCTGTGCAGCAAAAGTTCGGATATTCCATTAAACTGCAGTTATATGACAATGGAATGAAATCAAGTAACTAAACTAGTTTTTGTTTCATCGCTACTGTAAATAAACAATTACTTAACTTACTTTATTAAAGTTAATTACATTTTAAAATCTTTATTTATTCGCCAATGACAAATGAACAGACAGACAGACAAACATACAAACATATGCACGAAACTGACAAAAGACAGTAAGCAAGCAATTTGCGTAAGCGTAACCCAATAGAGTCCATCACAAAATGATGGACTCTATGATGGACAAGAGATGATATACAAAATAAAAATACTGTAATAGTTAAATAGCAAATAGTTTAAATACGTTTAAAAAATAAAAATTATATGCATTTTTTAAACTTTTTCTCATTTTACTAACTTTCTATATTCTACAAACGGGTCCCATAAACGTCTCGGACCCGAGGTATTTTACCTCCTACTCTCCATCTCGACGGGACTGGGTGCATTAATTTACACGTTAATTAATGCATTAAAAAATTAACGCACTGCGTTAATGCGTTAAACAAATTAACGCCTTGACAGCTCTAGCATAAAACAATGCTACAATGCTACTACCTGTGAATAGCAATGGCAGAAAAACTGTTGTCAATGTAGTTGTTCATGACTGGTCGAAAATGTTCATATTTTGCATCTTCCAACAGATTCAATATGTGCACCTAATTTATAATTCACAGTACAGCTAAACCAATTGGCTAAAAAAATAAAAATTTACATACAAGTAATTATTCAAATGTGTTGTTACAGATTAATTTCCACATGCAGGTAAAAATGCATCTTGTATTCTTTTAGTTAACTACAAAGCACACTATATCTGCCCTTTACTAAGTATAATAATCTCAACAAGTCTCCAGAAGTCAACTCTGAGATAAAAATTTTACAGACTGAATGACCTTCCTCTAGCCCAAATGGTAAACTCAAAATACTTTCTTTAAATATCTACTTTTAACACAGCAGTGCACTGCAAATAAGATGAGGAGAAAATAAGTGAACCTCACATAATTACGCGCGAAAGCAGCTCTGCTTTCAGCGCGTCTTAGCCATCGCAATTCTGTCCGTCCGTCCGTCTGTCTGTCTGTCCGTCACACGGGTGGATCAGGCAAAAACGGTCCAAGCTAGGATCTCCAAATCTTCACCATCTGCTGTCCGGGAGACTCTAGTTTCAAAAACCGTAAAGCTTTTCCATAAATTCGAAGGGGGTCACCCCGAACGAGGGCGCTAAATGAGAGGCGGGTGGTCAAAATTTGTGATTTTCAACCAAAAACTCGCTGTATCTCAGATAGGGCTTAGGTTACGATTAATCACTAATAGGAAATCGTATACTGGCTTTTGATTGCCACCAAATTCAATGACCTTGGATAACCTTGAACGCCAAAATAGGGGGTTTACTGATTTTTTTCGCGATATCGGGCTGCGCAAGTCTATATCATTCACAAGGAGGCGCCACCGTCGCCAACGCCAAACGCGCCTATGGCTGATGTTTATTATGATCCCGATGGGCCGAGTCCAAGTGATATGCGATTTTCGAAACTATAACTACTGAACTGGAAATGCTATAGGCTTTCGCGCATCTCGTGAGCTTTGCTCAAATTTCTTGTTTTAGCCTCCTTGTCATCTTTATGCCAAAGAAAGTATCAAAGTTGGTAAAAATTTGACAAAGAACTCAGGAAAATAATTTTGCACAGTTTTTCGAGACTCAATGTAGTAGTCAACAGTAAGTTGAAATATACCTTTAAGTTATGATACACACGTTATTTCTATTTCAAATGCACGCATTTCTTATACACATAACTACCATTCTATGACAAAATAACAATCAAAAGACTTTACCAGCGCCTTGAAGACCATCTGTGGCAGCAGCGAGTGCTGGCCCCGATCCAGTGTCATCATGTTAAACAGTGCATCCATTATGTCATGTAAGAACTGCAACAGTCAGACAAACAACAGAGATCTCACAAATGACGTTCCAAATGCACACAGTAGTTAATTGTGCAGCTGTAATACTAATTTACTGTATCCAGCGTATTTATATTTATTTGTTGGTTTATGGACAGGATTACACATAATACACAAGAAGTTACAGGCAGACATGACTGCTAAAATTTTCAGGTAAGGTTAGTAATTAGATTTTGGCGAATCTGAATCAGCATCTGGACCAAGATTGGACTAAAGGATTCACGTATTATAGAACATAAATCTTTATCAAATGTAAGAAAATGCTAGTAAAAAGCCAGCACAGTTAAAGCAGTACTAAATAATCAGCAGAAAAATAACGGAACAAAAAATCGTAAACCTTCATAATTTCCAGGCCATCCAGTTTCAGTAAGTTATCAATGCAGTGAAAAACTTTATGCGGCTCTGACTTCCAGCGTAGCAATCCGAGCAATTCCGCTAAAAATGCATCGATCAACAGCAACAAAAACTGCTAATACTTTCCAGTTACAAAAAAATTGCCACAAATTCACATCCCATCCATAATTTACAAGAATAAAAAAAAACACAAGACTATGTGACTTAAAGCAATTTTAAAGAGCACAAGATTCTGCATGCTAAACAATGACACAAAGTGCAAATTCAAAATAAAAAAAACAACTGCTTAGCAACAAATGTTTCATCATCTAAAAATGGGCTATTATACCGATGATTCTTTGCCCACTGTTGCTGCACTCTGTGAACAGGCCAATGAACAACTGTTTCGCTCTATCAAGTACATACCTACTCATCCTCTTCAATCACTCTTTACCTCCCAAGCACAGTACACCATATTGCACACGTCCGTGACCACATAACTCAAACTTCCCTCTAAAATAAATAATATTGATGAGTGCAATTTTATGTACCGTTGTTGGATAAAGGACTAAAGGTAATTGCTAGCTGGGCGGGTGTCAATCATCGCTAAGCCCCGCCCACTCTCGCCTGTCGGCAGCACCTTTAGCTAGAAAGTTTAGTCGAGTTGTTGAGTTGTGCGAGTTGAGTAATGGCGAGCAGTCAGATCGGCGTGTGAATATTGTTCTGGCAGTTTCTAGTATTAAAAGGACGTATGAATGTTCGTTGGAAACACGAATAGTCCCAGATAGTCCCAACACCGTGTAATGTACAAAGACTGTTTTGAGTTGTTTTTTTAGCATGTCAGTATGTTCTGCATTGTGTTTAACAGCGGTGCATCTGTTGATTGCTTTGATAAAAACTATCATCTAAGTTAAAGCAATGACCAGCACAGAACGTAAAGAAACCGAAATATATTACCATTCTGAGTGAATTTAGTGGAGCAGAGATGTGTCTCAATATGCAGAGCATTGACACAGTTCAGTTTCTGGTCGGATCCAGTGAAATGTTCGTTGAATGACAGATAGAACGGCGGCGACGTGTCAAATTTCACCGCACCATCACACTGAAACATCACATAATAAAAACAACAATGACAGGACGACAATGAGTACCGCTTAAAAAACAGAGCATCAGCTTCATGTATTCATTTTATTATAATGCTACAGAAAGGAATTTTGCCTTCTTGGGGTTAGCAATATGCTGTATGTGGGATTTTTAACAAATGTGCCCACAAGATGTGCTCACGCCCTGTAAAAAATTAACCTTTTCAGTTCAGTTTCATACTGTATCATTATGGCACGGTGAGAAGAAACACAAACAGACAGTGATTTGGCACTTTGCGGCAGACTGTGAATATGTTATTTTAAAGGAGTGAAAAGTCACGTGGGGTCACTGTATTGCCGAGACCGTGGTTAAAACTAAAATGGCACATTTTATCAGTTACTGCAAATATTAAATAAACTTTACTGGATAACACTCTGTTGTTAAGTTTGCATGTTACAGAACTATCGATAGGTAAAATAAAATGCAAAAAAGCTCTAACTTTGTGCAGATGCAGTTCGTGCAAGCCATCGTAAACTGTCGTCGCGTTATCTGCTGACAACGTCAGAAATGAAAATCCCAGTAACTTCTTTTTTGTTCGATCTTTTTCTGAAAGTAAATAAATCTCTTTCTGCAGCTGCACATTGATGAAAAAAACTGAATGATGCACTGATCTGTATCTAAAACATTGCATCTTTCACAAGAAATTAACCCAAAACAGTAAAATTCCAATAATTTTGGAGCATACTTAAACTTCATACTTAAAACTTCTAATAGAAGAATAAAAACAAGAAATTTGAGCTAATGCTCACTAGATGTGCAAAAGCCTATAGCAGTTCTGGTTCAGTAGTTTAACTGAAAATTGGGGTGTTCACGCTAAGTTAATATACAAATACCAAATTCTCTATCTGGATCGCATAACAATAGTTCTGTGGCGCCACCTTGTGAATGATATAAACTTGTGTTGCAGCCCGAAATCGCCAAAAAATCCATAAAACCCCCTATTTTGGCGTTCAAGGTCATTCAAGGTCATTGAATTCGGCGCCAATCGAGAACCAGTGTACGACTTCCTATCAGTGCTGTTCGGTAACGAAGTAAAAATACTTTCGTTACAAGTAAAAAGTAAAAAGTATTACTTTTTACTTGTAACGAAGGAAGAATAATATCAAGTACTTTTACTTGTAACGGAGTAACTGTTTGAGCATTGTACTTTTACTTTGTTACATTCCCAAATACTTGCGTTACAAGTAAAAAAAATTATGACTTGGTCCTAAACGCTAATGGGTCATTATACCAGGAAATCGCAATCTGAAACCAAGAGGTGTCCATTTGTCAGCGGCTGATACCGTCTGTGAGCTGATGAATAGACTGCAGTGCTGCATGAATTGTGGTGCGCGAAGCCCCTGCAGCGCAAGATGCAGCGTCTGGTCACGCCAGCACTGGCCCTGCTGGTAGTGGTAAATGCAGTGGACAATGCATGCCTGCACGGCGGGGTATGGTAGTCCATCTAGCCGACACCGGCTACAGCGGCAACTAATGTTATCATCAGCGATTGTTCCTGGGCCGGCTGCTAGGCAGTGTATGCTACTAGTCCCTTGTCAGTTCGCAGTCACTGGGTCAGTTAGCTAGAGTGAGCTAGTTAACTGAGTCTGTGGCTTTAGTTAGTTAGTTAGTTGCATCAGTTTTGTCCCTTGACTTTTAATCAAGGAGACCTTTAATTCTAGCACCTATCTAGCTATTATCGAGTTGTCCATGCTTTTAATAGTGTGGCTTTAGTCTCCTTGTTAATTTCCATTACCAATTGACTTATGAACATCTGAACTTCAATAAACCTAGTTTATTTGAAGAACATCTATTTTTGTGCATTAATCAGCATGGTGTGTTGTTGAGATAACGTTCGTAAGAAGACAAGAATATGAATATTGAACAGTGTTAAACTGTTGTCTTTGCCAGAAAAGTTACTTTTTACTTTTACTATTACTTTTTTCGACCACTACTTTTTACTTTTTACTTGAGTAACTAATTTGGGAGTTACTTTTACTTTGTAACGAAGTAACTTTTTGACTAGTTACTTGTACTTTTTACCAAGTACTCAAGTTGGATACTTTTGACAGCACTGCTTCCTATTAGTGATTAATAGTAACCTAGGCCCTATCTCGCACTGTTACTGAGATATATTTGTGAATAAATGTACAAAATATCAGTTTATACACTTGTTAACGGCGACATGCAATGAGTGACACATCAAAAACAGCAAAAATCATAAAAAGGTGATATCACTCACCATCACATTGTCTAATTGTCAATGTGCTGTTGAATAATATCACCTTTTTATGATTTTTGCTGTTTTCGATGTGTCACTCATTGCATGTCGCCGTTAACAAGTGTATAAACTGAT
>Ga0209367_1013197_pt1 | contig 10674 bp, 8 predicted proteins | sample WorMetLIZISLAND2_FD_187412 | JGI IMG/M metagenome (GOLD analysis project Ga0209367, IMG submission 187412) | Marine gutless worms symbiont microbial communities from Max Planck institute for Marine Microbiology, Germany - Olavius geniculatus... ...
GGACTTGTAATCCTGAGGTAACTCAGGGGCGCAGGTTCGACTTCGCACCAGGACACTGCCGGGTAACGACCTTAGGCAAGTTGTTCACATGCATGTGCCTCTGTCACCAAGCAGTATAATTTGGTACCAGCTTTACCGCTGGGGCATAAACAGGCACACCGCGCGATACACTGGCCCTGTATTCGTGGTCTCGCAGTGTAAAACTGGTGTCTGGTTGAGGGCCTTAGAAAATGGAGATCAGCGCCACCCTATGGGCCTTAAGGCTCGGGAAGGACCTCACATTACGTTTATGTTATGTTTATGTAGAGTAGGTAAGTTAGGTGCTGGTCTGCTTAGCTAGAATTAATATGGGGCACATTCTCCTGTGTCGTCTGGCAGGTAACAATGTGATCTCATGTGGCAGGTAACTCTGTCGTTTGTTACCCATAAATAGATATGCACATTGTTTAACCCTTTATTCTGGCCATGTGTCTGGTATATCAAGCTGCTGGATGTGGACCCACAAGACCAAGCCGAGGAAGAGGGTGCAAATGTTGATCTCGACTCACAGCGCAAGGGCAAGTGTGCCGTCATTAAGACTTCGACACGACAGGTACTGAATGCTTATTATGTATAAGGGTTTATTGGGGATTATTGTAATGAATGTAGCTTACTCGCTCACTTGCTGCAGGGTAGCACTACACTAGGCCTGTGGATTAAAAGAAACACAGTTGTATTTTTTTCAGTTACAATTAGCGACACAAGTAATACATAATGAAACAAAGCAACATCAACATGTCTGAACAACATATCCGAATATCTCCGGGGATTCACTGTGATACAAAACATTCCGATGGCCGGCAGCCCAACAGTGACTGACCGGGTGGTACATGTAATGTCAAAAAAAAATTGTGTAACCCATGGCTTTTTTTGTTTTTTTTTACCATTTTTGTTGTCGTGTTGTCTTCTGGTTGTATCAGGAAAGGCATCGATTCTATAGAAAGTCTCTCCCCAATAATTCTCAAAAGTTGATCTCTAGCTTGGTAACCGTAGAAAAATGGGCTGGCAAAAACCTAGGTGTATTTTTATTTCTGTTTTTGTTTGTTTTTTATTAATTGATGTTTTATTCCATCTATGCCAGTGCTGTCCAACCTTTTTGACACCGCGGGCCACTTAGTCAATTTTCCACCAGCTGGCGGGCCGCAATCAAGGGGGGCCATGGCGAGCGCATGGAGTGCAAGCCTATAAGGGGGGTCTGGGGGCGGAGCCTCCAGTGAGGTCCAGGGGCAGAGCCCCTGGTTGGGGGTCAGGGGGGCGAAGCCCCCTGAAGCTGAAACACTTTTTGCTTCCGAATGTTCAATGAAAACCACAAATTCGCCCATTTTTCTGAAATTTGGAAACACAAAAGACCATCAAACATTGTTGAATTTTGCAAGTTGATTTCATCTGACTAATCACCAGACCAAAACTACAATTTATGTGGGACGATGGCGGGCCACATGAAATCCCCTCGTGGGCCGCATGCGGCCCGCGGGTTGGACAGCACTGGTCTATGCTGTCAGTTTTTACATTACAAAGTAATCAGTCATGTGCTGTCAATCTCAGTAGTTTGTTTACTTTCATATAAATTTGATTTTGGTTAACATCTGTCTGAATCATTGCTTTTTACTAATTGATATGAATATCTGGTCTAAATTGCTTCGTTGCAGCAGGAAAAGTTGACAGTAGCACATCTGTATTTTGGATCAATTTTTCCCGTGTATTTTGTCTTGTGGAAAATTGTCGATTAGCAGGAATGCTGAAGGCATATTTTTTTCTCTTGTATTGTGAAATTTTGACATCATTTTGTGATCTTGTTGTGTACTTGACTGAAATGATTTGTGTATTTTGTAGACGTATTTTTTGCCAGTTATTGGTCTTGTTGATGCTGAACAGCTGAAGCCTGCTGACCTTGTGGTATGACATTTTTAGGGTTAGAACGATACTAGCATTGGGGTATTGGGTATTGTGCAATATTTGCTATTACTGTATTGTATTGGGTACTGGGCAATACTTTTCTGGGCTGTGGTATCCAATACCAATACTGCCCGATGAGTTTTAAGTAGTCCAATTTGCAAAGTTCTTTATAAGTAAAAATTGGCAGGAAACTATTTTAAATTTTTTTTCTATTTTCACCAAGTAAGTTTATGCCAGTTCTGCATGTTGTTTATTTTGAAGCTCTTGAATTCATCAACTAAGCAGGATGTTTATTTTTCAAGACTTTCTATGATTTGAGGGAACCCTGTGTAAGCTATATAATATTAGTTGATTTGTGAAAAGTCACACACATCTGCCCCCTTGTACCCAACCACTGTGCTCTCTGGTGGTTGCCACTACTGGCTCACTAGCATGTGATGCAGACTGTAGGCATCCCTGTGCTGCATGATGTAATTTGACACCACACTTCCACTGCCCTGTATTGAGGATCAAACATGGCTGACTTTTGTTCCTGGTACAGTTTAGCCAGAGGCTGAGAGGCAATGGACAGAGAGTGAAAGGACGTTGCATCCTTAAATGATGGGCTTAGTGAGTGCAGGTGCTGGCAAAGCAGACTAAACTAGAAAGCAGTCAGAGCCCGCACACCTCCGCCAAGGCATTGTTGTTTGCTAGGTGGCAGCACCATCTTCGGTTTGTCAGCGGTTTCCCTTATGCCCCATTGAAAGCAATGGTAACGAAAATTTCAGAGTGATTCAGAATCCAGTATTCCTTCCAGATCACCCCCAAAAATTGAATCACTCGTAGTTTGTGCGATTCCCGACATACCCTCATAATTTCAGGAAGATCCGTCCATAACTTTTTGAGTTATCTTGCTAACTCACAGACAAACAGACAAAGTCTGGCAAAAACATTACCTCCTTGGCGGAGGTAACTAATGCTTAATTAACACCATTTGGCTAGCACAGTTAGCACAACACACTTCACTTCTAATGTCTAGCTCTAGCAGGACACGTGGCAGGAAGCAGATATCGGTATTGGTATTGGGTATTGGTATCGGCAGGATCCAATAATATTGGGTATTGGGTAGCTTTTTTGGTATTGTTCTCACCCTAGACATTTTACTAGTTTTTTTGAAATTAGTTATTCTTAACAATGCTATTGCACAAAATGGCCTCATATGCAGTGATGTGTTAGTAAGAAACTACTTACTTTCTTACTTGTGCTCATATTATTTTTATTGTACGTGATAACATCCATCTTTTAGTGGTTTGATTGCTGTTAGCTGTTATGGCATTCATCTCGTTAAAGTACCACTAGTAGCAGTTAGCATTAGCTAAGTTTACTACCATAGGCTTTTTTTATTCTTACTCCCATTCTGGAACAGGAATGCTAGCTTATTGACTGTAGTGTATAAAATGCCAGAGATGTGCTTGTGCTGTATTTAGCATGCCTTGGATCAGCCCTGGAAAGATTGAACAGTGAAGCTAGACGGTTTACTTTAGTAGTTAGTCGTTTAGTGAATTTTGCTTTTGATGTAATGATGCTGTGGTTTATTTTGCCATGGATTTTATTCTACTCTTGGCATGCTTCATAGAGTCTGAGTACTTTAATGTTCTGTGTACAGGGAGTGAACAAAGATTCATATCTGATTCTCGAAACTCTACCTCAAGAGTGAGTTCTTTTGGTAGTTTTTTTTGTTAATTGGTTCTGTTTTTTTCTCACCTGGATCACTAAGGTCTGGTTTTTTGTTCAGTGACTCATCTGTTTGCATAACCACATGATCACCATTGTCCAACAACAGCTGTTGTCATTAGTAGCTGTTATTGGACAATGCCGAATGAATGTAAATTTGTGATTATGAGAAACCAGCCTTAGGGCAACAGACTGATCTGTAGAGTTTAGTTTAAGTAGTTTTTGAATGGCAATGTCGTAAAGGCATGTGCACGCGGCCAGTGTTGCCACTAGATTCAAGAACCCAGTGCACGAACAAACATGTTAACAATTTACTGCATTTGTGCAACAAATTCTGTGTTGGATTCGTTGCCCGTTTTACATCATTTTACTTTCTTCAATTATTTTTTAGGGATGTACCATGTCCGACCTCTGGTGGCAGAGTCTAGCATCTGGCCATCTGTGGCGCATTTGGCTGCTGGGAAATTTTTGACCTGATTGTAGTGTAACTACCATGCATGTCGTTCATTTGTAGCTCAAACTTAAGTTTGCTTGTAGTTATAATTTTTTGAGTGAAAGCAATGGAACGGCTATGACACATGATTTGTAGTTGTGCTGCTGCTGTTGTTGTAGACTGTAGTAGTAGTTGTTTTGGTGGTGAGGATGGTGTGCTATGTGGTAGGTATGATGCTGGAAATGCACTCAATTGAACTTTTACATTTTCTTAGTTGTAGTTGTTGTAATAGTTGTGTAGCTGTTGTTGTAGTTGCTGTATTGACTGGTCAGTGGGTATCACTCGCAGGTGAAAGCCGTGAATGATCATCCAACTGAACTACTATGACTCCTGAGTTGTAGTTGTAGTGGTGAATAGTTGTTATAGTTGTTGTATTGACTGTGGTCGGTAGGTATGATTCTCGTGAGTGAAAGTTATGGAAGTTGAGCGTCGACATGAACTGCTACAACCCCTAAGCCATGTAGTAGTAGTTGTTGTAGTTGTTGTATTGACTATGGTTGGTAGGTATGACTCGCGGGTAAAAGCTATGGAAGTGGATGAGCGTCCAACTGAGCAGTACGGAGACATCGGAGGTCTTGACAAACAGATTCAGGAGGTACACTGCTTTGTTTAATCATCACGAGCATTAGTGCTTGGTTGTTGAAAATTTTGAGTTAATCTTGATCATCTCAAGTTATCTCGAAAAAAGAAACGGCAGCGTTTTAGCTGCATTAACGCCATCCTTGAAATAATGTGCCCAAAGGTATCCTGGCGGTGTCAGCAGGATGGCTTTGAATGACGAATTTCACATAAACTTGCACTGTCCACATATTCTGTCAGTAGCAGCATTGGAATTAATGAAGTGTTTTGCTGCTTCTGCTGTTGCAGTTTCTACGCTCGTTGCTGCAGTAACGCATCAGGTCGAGATAGTGCGTTCTGGCACGCAAACACTGGCCGAAATTGGCTAAAATTTGTACAGGGTAGTTCAGTCTACATTTGGATATTATAAACCAGCTTCATGTAGCCAAACTTTAACATTATCATTGTATTCGGCAGAGAATTGCTAATACAACAAATGCTTTGTCATTTTTGTCATCTGTCTGGCTGAATTTATAGCGTGCTGCAAACTTTGTTTTACGATTTTCTCGGTTTTAGCTTTGCGCAAGATAATGCGTTCTGGTTCTGAGCCCACGTTATGTAAAATGCACTCATTTTCCATTTCACTTAATTTATGTCAATGCACTACCGTGTGAAACACAGATGCTTCAATTTTGCATAACGCTGATCTGTTGTCTCCAGTAAACATTGTAACGACTAAATTAAGCACACAGTAAGTGAAATGTACATCATTTGGCACAATTGCAAGTTTGTATAACACCTCACTTGCAAATTATCAGAGTTTATGCCCAAAGTGTGCCCAGCATACACGGACACAATAGCTTAGATGCAACACCACTGGCTGATAGTGGCATCAAAGGTTGACTGATCAAACGGCATTCACTCATCGATTAGACATGTTTTAAGCTTGTCAGTTAGCTATTATGTTGTCTGCTATTTTTACCTTAAAATATTTGATACCACAAAATTAATAAATCTTGTGGCACCCTCTGTCGAATTGATGATGCAAAGGTGAGCAATTGGATACAAATAATCACCGCAATTTGGCGCATCTGTGTTTCACATGGTGGTGCGTTGACATAAATTAGGTGAGGTGGAAAATAAGTCCACCTCACATAATTCTCTCGTCTTGGCCATCTTTGTGCCAAAAATTATCAAAGTTGGTGAAAATTTAATGAAGTTATGAGGAAAACAATTTTGGCTGTTTTTTTAAAGCACGGTGTACATTACGTAACTGTGTGCTTGCTGTGTATGCGTGACTTGGGTGTAGTTGATTGAGGCCGTGGTGCTACCAATGACGCACAAAGATCGGTTCCAGGCGCTGGGCATTCAGCCGCCGAAAGGTAAGTCAATCAGCCAGTGCATCGTTTTATGACGGTGTGGGCCAGTGTGGTTATTGTAGGATTACACTATTGGTTTTCTGTGAAATTTTCATAAGCTTTCTCTGAGTTTATGATGTTCGTATTGTAGTCATTCATATCTGACAAATTTTTGCAGTAAATGCCTTGTCAACCAGTGCATTGTCTACGAGTCACTGTAGCATTGTGTGAATTGCTTGGGTGGCCATTTTGCATGTAATTTAGTTGGATTTGTGTTATGCTTACGGAAAAGTATAATTTAAAAATGTGAAAGGAGAGGCAGTATGCCTAGGTTAGAAATATTCCTCGCAATAAGTACATGTTGTAGTAATTATTGTAGTTAGTATGTGTGTAGTAGTATTAGTTACTCTGTCTGCAGAAGTACTTCTCTGTGGTCCACCAGGTACAGGCAAGACACTGCTGGCTCATGCCTGTGCTGCTCAGGCTAAGTTGACATTGTTGTAGTTTTGTTGTCGTATTTGTATTAGTAGTTGTTTTTATGCTAGTATCAGTTACATCTGTGTTCCAAGAGTACTGCTCTGCTCTTCGCTGGGTGGTCGCAAGACAATGCTGGACTGCATCTTTGCCACTCAGACTAACGTGACATTGTTGTAGTTGTAGTTGTTGTAGTATTTGAAGTAGTTGTTGTTATGCGTGAGAGCTAGCGTAGCTAGCTATAGCGCGTATTACCTATGATAATTTTGTCCATCTGTCCGTCCATCTGTCTGTTCTGGTGTCACGTCCTGGTACCATTCCAAGCCCAGTTGAGATAGACACTTCGGGGTTTCACCATATGATAGCCTAGAGTCACTAGTATTTTGCGACAAAATTTCATGCCTCTAGGCGAAGGGAATCCCCATGAACGATTGGGAGAAAGAAGGGCACCCTCCTTGAAAAGGCGTTATACTACCGTTATTGGCTTGTCTGATGTGAAAATGGTTGCAGATATGCACAGACCTGCTGCTCATCATAACAAGCAGTGGTGATGAGCTTCTTAGAAATGTCAACATTGATGACCTTGAATAACCTTGAACCCCCAAAATAGGGGGTTTTAGTGAATTTTTTGCGATTTTGGTCTGCAACCCACATTTCAAGAGTGAATTGCGCCAAAATGGCTGGAGATAGACCAAGACAACCTGCATATGAAATTTTCAGCATTGAATGTAGATTTTAGCAATTTAAGTCCAGACCCTCTAGGTTTAAGGAGGCCTGCACACGCGTGTCAAAGAGGGGTACCTCTCTAAAAAGTGGTTATTTATCTGCTGTTGGCTTGTCTAGCGTGAAAATGGTTGCAGATAGGCACAGACATGCTGCTTATCATAACAAGCACTGGTGAAAGTTCTTAGGATTGTCAACATGGATGTCATTGATTGACCTTGAACATTAAAAATATGGGATTTTTTAGTGATTTTTTGGCGATTTTAGGCTGCATAAGAGTGAATTTCGACGAAATGAATGGAGACAGACCAAGATTACCTGCGGACAGGAACTGCTGTAGGCTCTCGCGCATCTCATGAGCAGACGTAGTTGTATTGTAATAGTTGTTGTAGTAGTATTTGTTGTAGTAGTATTTGTTGTTATCATACTATATTTTCTGCTGTGTTTGTGTAGTAGTAGGTGTTATTTTACGTCTATATTTGCAGGAGTGCTACTCTATGGTCCACCGGGTACGGGTAAAACCCTGCTGGCCCGTGCCTGTGCTGCTCAGACTAAGTCCACATTTTTGAAGCTGGCGGGTCCACAGCTGGTGCAGATGTTCATTGGCGATGGTGCAAAGCTTGTCCGTGATGCATTTGCTCTTGCCAAGGAGAAGAACCCAGCAATCATTTTCATTGATGAACTTGATGCCATCGGTAATATGCCACAGGTTTTTTTTTACAAAAAAAACCCGAACCAGGGTGGTTTTTCAGCTAAACCTAGGTTTTTTCAGAAGGCCCAATTTATGGGTTTCACAGTTTTCACAAGTCTTGAGAATGATAACTGCTAGATATTGTCCACTTCAAGTAAATGTTTTTTGAAAAACAGCAAAGCGTCGTTGACATCTTTTTCAGTGTGTTTATTGCCCGTCGTATTTCTAGTTAATGTTTGTCAAAGTTTCAGTAATTTCTGTCTTAACCTGATGAGGTACGCAGCAAGATGTCAGTTTATTTTTTATGCTTCGTCTGCTGATTGCAAAGAATCTTGGCGAAAGACTCTGGAATCTATAAAAGTCCTGATTCGTGAGAACTGTAGAATAATTTATACCCAACAAATAGGTGTTCTTGCTACATACTAGGCCTGGTTATCACTATAATGGGTGACTGCCTGCAGACAGGTTAATCATTTTGTTATATAACCAAACTACCCGGGTCAACTCACCTTTGTATCTTTTCAAGGGTGTAAAAAGTCAGTACCGGCATGCTTGGCTCGGGTTAAGATGGAGTTTGTTCTTGTGTCGGATGGCAAGCAACACCGTGTAATTGCATATGGCAGGTGACTTCTGCAACGCAATCATGGGTTTCCTTGCAGAGCTGTGCACATTTTCAACTCCAAATAGATGCTGTAACAAATGTTCGATCATCATTGCAGTGTGTGCGTGCATAGATCTGTCGTGTGTTTTAAGGTACAAAGCGGTTTGACAGCGAAAAGGCTGGCGACCGCGAGGTTCAGAGAACTATGTTGGAACTTTTGAACCAGCTTGATGGATTTCAGCCGAATCACGACATAAAGGTTTCACTCACAAAGTCATCTGTATTCTTTTAGCTGTTGGATTTGGAAGTTATACACTGTGTTCGATAAAAAACTGACCCCCTAGATATCAGGCAATAAAAATGTCAAATCTGAACAAATTTGAATACAGTTTTGTACGCTTAATCCACGATAAATTTCTAAAGCGATTGCCAAATTTTGTTGAAAAATATTATTTCTTACCAAAATTATTAATTGTTGAATATCGATAACAAAATATCTCTGTTACCAATATGGTATTACACGAGTAAACCCGTTTGTTCATTTGCATAACTTAAACAAACAACATCTGATTTTGGCAAAATTTTACATAACTGTGCATCATCTATTGGCAATAAATATCCCAAATTTCAGTTAATCTATCTACGCAAACAATAGTTACAGCGGCTTTTTTGAGGTTGTCTCAAAATGTGAAGTGTCCAGTATTAGGCAGTTGTTTGTTTTATTCTGACAGTGTCCACGGCTTGCTTGGAAATTCTGCAATAAGCTTTTTAGCACCATACTCTTTCTCTTATCTCAACAGTTTAATTAAAACACGATTGTTTGCAGAAAACACAATTGTTTATTGTTTACGTTATTTTGATTGCATCAGCAAACATTTTCTGCTTGAGTGACTGCACTATGTAATGCCATATTGGTAGAGAAAATATTTGTTATCAGTATTCAACATTTGATAATTTTGTTAAGAAGTAATATTTTTCAACAAAATTTGGCAGTTGCTTCAGCAGTTTATTGGGGATTAAGTGTACGAAACTTTATTCAGATTTGTTCAGATTTTACACTTTTATTGCATGATATCTAGTGGGTAAGTTTTTCACCAAACACAGTGTAGTTACTAACTGTGCTTCATGGTATTGCATCTTTTAAGCATTAAGGAGGTCATGAATGACAGGTTGTGAACTACTTTGCTTTACTTTACTACTTTACAAGGTTATTTCATAGAGGAATTAGTGGGAGGAACAGTCACTGATAGTCCTAAAAGTTATATTGCTTTTCGGTAGTGGTATATTTAATTGGTGCAAAGTGCTGCTGGGTAATGTCATGTTTTTTTCTGCAGTTTTGCAGTTCTTAGTGTTCTACTAACAGTTAACTTGTATTCTAACTAATTACAGTTTTCTGAATTTATAATGATGCGTTACTGGTGATGCCAAACTACAGATTTTTACTTGAGCTTCAATATTTCATATTATCTGCACGTCTGTGGTCTCGTGGTGTAAGCTCACAGTGTAACCCTTCCTCTCAATCTGCCAGATAAAACACGAAAATCTGATGAAATTGCACTGAACTTTCAATTTGGTCAGTTAATTCTTAGGAAAATAATTAAAATTGTTGCCACCAGATCCCATGTTTTAAAGCTATATATTGCACCAAATTCAATTTCCGTGGCTTTTCACTCTCCAGACTCTCTAGCTGGATTTTATGGGTCTTCCTTTTAAGGAGAGGGAATGGAGTGGAAGGGGAGAATGGCGGAAGTGAGAGGATAAAAATGGATTGGAGGGGAAGGGTGGTTAGGCCCTCAATTTTTACGCGCAAAAGCAGCTATGCTTTCAGCGCGTCTTAGCTATCGCAATTCTGTCCGTCTATCCGTCCGTCTGTCTGTCACACAGGTGGATCAGGCAAAAACGGTCCAAGCTAGGATCTCCAAAAATCTTCACCATCGGCTGCCTGGAAGACTCTAGTTTCAGGAACCGTAAAGCTTTTTCATAAATTCGAAGGGGGTCACCCCGAACGAGGGGGGTAAATGAGAGAGGGTGGTCAAAATTTGTGATTTTCGGCCAATAACACGCTGTATCTCAGTAACGGTGCGAGATAAGGCTTTGGTTACTATTAATCACTAATATGAAGTCGTAC
>Ga0209367_1013198_pt1 | contig 10673 bp, 9 predicted proteins | sample WorMetLIZISLAND2_FD_187412 | JGI IMG/M metagenome (GOLD analysis project Ga0209367, IMG submission 187412) | Marine gutless worms symbiont microbial communities from Max Planck institute for Marine Microbiology, Germany - Olavius geniculatus... ...
AAATTTTGCACATCAGGAGATATGCTGGACGTAATCATCTGTGCAAATTTTGGTGTGGAAAAATTAAGGGGTTTGGGAAATACGAGGGGTCAAATTTTGGAGTTTCCCATTGAAATGGCTGGTCACCTTTACAACAGGGCTGGCGCTACTGCGCAGCCTGTGATGACCCTCGTACCAAAATGGTTTACTGGTCTGTAACTCTGTATAGTGTATACATCCATCCATCTATCCAAGTAAAAATCTGGGCTGGCATAGGGCAACTTTGTTGACAAGAATAAGTGTGTTAACCACTTTATCAATGCCAACAAAAACTCATTCATGTAGATAGTTCAGCATGTAACATGCTTGTGTTTCTTTACAGTGGCACAGCTGAAGAAATTTCCAGAGGAGGGGGGACAAATCCAGAAGGTCTTCCACCTCCAATCCCCATACCTTCCCTCCACCTTCATCTCCTCCTCTCATTCCTCCCTTCTTTTATCATTCCCTTCCCTCCCTTTCCCTTTTCTCCTCCTTTTTGCCTCCCCTCAGAAAAAAAACACCTAAATTCCAGCTAATGGGTCTGGGAGAACGCTGTGCCAAAATTGCCTTTGTGCATTATAGCCTTCAAATATGAGATCTAATGGCAACAATTTTAATTTTTCTTCCCAAGAATCAACTGGCCAGATTTACTGCAGTTTAACAAAAAAGGCAAACAAGGGAAGCACCACAAATTGAAAAGTGGGGGTACAAATAATCTGCAAGCAAATGGAGCAAAAATTGTACTACAATTTTTGTCCAGTGGGGGTACAAATACAGGGTGGTCCAAAAAAACCGCACAAAGTTAATGGCACCATAATTTTGCAACCGTACGTCATAGAGTCATGTGGTTTTCAGCAAAATGTTCCGAAAGAAATTTCTTACGTGACCTAAGTCAATATTTGAATACAGCAGTTAAATATTCTTTGTTATTGCCGCTGGGAATTGAACTGTGCAAAAAGTATTAACCTCGACACTGCGGTCCATAAAAAACATGCCAGTTTTATTTTTTGAATAGCTCCGTGAAACATTGGCCGATTTTAATAAATTTTGGCAGGCAATATTAGAAATAAACTTGATGCATATGTCTTTAGTTTTGGCCACCTCGCTCTAAGGTTGTCGCTACACTACCTTGTGAAATGCAGTGGTCACAGTTTGACCATTGACAACAATGAATTCATACTGGGTAGTGCATGCGTCAGCTCAGAAAATTACTGAAACCACAAAATCACTGAAAATCTGTTGCTTCGTCTTTATTTTAAAACTGTACTGGTAAGTCGACAAACTGAAATGATACATCAACAGCGAGTGGGCCGCTTGAGTCATGCAGTTACTGAACGTGCTGTTGGCAAATGGTGTCAATGTCTACCGCTTGCGTTTGTGCTGCAGGAGGACATTTTGAGCACATGCTAAAATGAAAATGATGTGATGTGACACGTGTGACTTTTTGAGTGATAATAATAATTGCCAATTGCGTTTGTCGCTATTCAGTTAATAATTTCTGAGGCGATGCATACGCTACCCGGTAGGAATTCATTGATGTCAATGGCCAAACTGTGACCACTGCATTTCACAAGGTAGTGTAGCGACAACCTTAGAGCGAGGTGGCCAAAACTAAAGACACATGCGTCAAGTTTCTTTCTAATATTGCCTGCCAAAATTTATTAAAATCGGCCAATGTTTCACGGAGCTATTCAAAAAATAAAACTGGCATGTTTTTATGGACCGCAGTGTCGAGGGTAATACTTTTTTGCACAGTTCAATTTCCAGCGGCAATAACAAAGAATATTTAACTGCTGTATTCAAATAGTGACTTTAGTCACGTAAGAAATTTCTTTCGGAACATTTTGCTGAAAACCACATGATTCTGTGACGTATGGTTGCAAAATTATGGTGTCATCAACATTGTGCGGTTTTTTTGGACCACCCTGTATTTGTTACCTGTTTTGCTATATGGCGTTGAAGTTTGTCCGGTAAATTTAAAAGATATGCGATCATTTGAATCCACAGTGGAATGTGTTACAATTAAACTGTACAGGCCTACTTTTGGGTCTATTAACACATGGTGTTAGATGGGGGTCACTGATACCCAAAGGGGAAGGGGAACTTTGGGGGTTGTATCCTCCAGCTAAAAATTGCATTTGCCTACATACGATTCACCTTGACCACTAGCATCCTCCAGCGATTTTACCTTTCCTTGAACGACATCAATTACCTGTGCTATTCATTGTGTACTGCTGTGAATCTAGATTGTCGGAGCATCTTGGCGGCGGTGAATTCCGGGACTGTCAGGGGTTTCCCAGTGGTGCGTGGGAGGTTCCATCGCAGCCACTCGGAGACGGAAGTGATGATAAAGTCTGCTCTGAGTCGAGCCGAGCTGCACCCTGACCTCATTGGAGACTTTTCCATGCCATACGCTCTGCCACTTGTCAACTCAGCCAAACATCCCGACCTCAAGGCTATCTCTGCTGACACTGTATGTAGTATTAGTTGTAATAGTTATTGTAGTTGTACACTGTGAGGCATAACAAACACCAAAATTTATCAATCGTAACTTGAAGATGGATGATCAGATTTTAATAATTTTTGGTGTGAATATTTCAGACACAACTGGCCATCAAATGACCATTTATGTTTCCATCGTACCAAACGTCTCTTTTTGCACTACCTGTGGGAAAACAAAACAAGCAAAATATTAAGACTTTTTCAATGCGTTATCATTATTTGATTAAAATAACGCACATTTGGCACATTTTGTCCATATTTCTAGCACTTTTGTTGACAGTTTATCCAATTGTCCAGTTGTGCAACTGTTGGCAGTAAATATTCGAATTATCGGCCATTTGTGTAAGCACAGGCAGGGAGATGCATTCTCACTGCGTTGATAGCGGTGTTGATAATATTCTGCTTCAGACTTCAACCAGTCACTTCTTGAGTTCATTGATATTCCTAAACAGTGTCCCATAAACTCGCTGCTGCATAACACTGCAAATACTGTCGAATGGACTGTGATCAGGGCTTTTAAAAGCTACGTATCTGGAATGATTAAATTTACTGATGTTTTTCTTTCTTTTTTATCTCATGTTGCACTTGTTTTGTTTTCCCAGGTAATGCAGCAACAGACGTTAGGTGAGAATGACCATTTGATAGCCAGTTATGTTGGAAATGTTCATATCAAAAACTATTAAAATTTTGTCATCTTTCTCTAAGTTACTATCAGTAACGTCACGGATGGTTTTTGGCGTTTTTTGTTCATTTTAACATCCATTTCATGTGTTTTGATTTCCCCAGGTAGTGCAGAAGCATATGTTGGGTGAGGTGGATACTTGAATAACCGTTTGTTGGCAAGTTGTGTCAGGAATAGTTGTACCAAAAATTATTAAAATTTGATAATCCGCCTTCAAGTTATGTTCGATAAATTTTGGTGTGTTTTTATGCCTCACAGTGTAGTTGTGGTTATAGTAGTACCTCAGTGGAGGATTTTTATGCCATATGCTTTTCCAGTAGTAATAATAGTAGTAGTAATTTTAGTCGTTGTACCTGTAGTCATAGTCATAGTCATAGTAGTTGTTGTAGCAGTTGTGGTCATAGTGGTTGTATCGTAGGCATAGTATTTACCAACATCCATGTTGAAACGAAGAATTATTCACAAACATGCATACATACACACACATGGTTCAGATTTTGCCATAGTTACTGTAGGTTGGCTAAGCTCAGATCCCAAATGAATGTGATAATTTTTGCAAATCAGTTTATTCTTATTATTTGCTTCGTCTTTATTTAGTGTATCTGTTTGCTTGCTTATTTGTTTTACCTATTTAAGAATTGCTGTTGTTGTTGTGTGTGTGAATCAACGATGGCTTCGTTGTTGCAGCTGTAGTTGTAATAGTAGTGGTAGCAGGTTGTACATGTAAATGCAAATGTAAAATGTAAATTATTGTAGAGCATTATTGTAAAAACCAATGTTGTGGTTGTGCAAATTAAAGATGGCTTCGTTGTTACGGAACGAGCTTGACAAAGTTGTTGAGTCCTTCACGGTCATCGACTGTCGGTTTCCCTACGAGTTCTCTGGCGGACACATTCAGGTAGTAGTAGTAGTAGTACTGGTAGTATTAGTTTGTAAGTTTCAGAAATAGGGGGGGTTTGGGGGATATTTATTATGTTGTATTTATGTTATTTCTCTTTTCTTTACTCTCTCTTATATTCTAAATGAGGAGGATTTTCGGGGAATTATGATGCTTTTCTTTTTATTTTGGCTTCTATTCCACATTCTCATCTTCTGTCTTTTCGGCTAATCTGCATCTATTCTCAGCTCCATTCTAGCCATTTCACCGCTCTAATTGCTCTGATTATTATTCTTTATTTTTTAACTTACTTATACTTATTATAACTTATTCATTTTGTATTGGTTAGAGCAACTCGCCTAGCTAGAGGTAACAGGGTCTTTCTAGTAACATGGGGTCAACGCGAGTAATTATACCATTTTCATTCTTTTATTCTAACACTATATAACATAACATGACGCATCGGGGCCCCAACTACGGTGACAATACGGTCACCGCCGTTACAAACGTCAACGCTTCGCTACATGTTGACTACTCGACAGACCGCAACTGACTGACTCGCCGGCCACACTGCATCGACGCTACATGCATCGCTGCAGTGCGTCCACTTGCCTGTGATTGTCTGTAAGCCGTCCACTACAAGTTGTTGTTGTTGTTGTAGTTGCATTAGTAGTAGTTGCAAAATCATCATGCGTGTCACCATGGACTGGTTGGGTTGGGTTGTAAAGTTGGCAGATTGGATTGGATTGGATTAAGAAAGTTTGATCCATGTAGTCAATCCTCGTTGCTGCCGGTATTTTGACTCAAGAGTGACATGGGGATGAACTAACATCCCCATCCCCACCCCATTTCCACACGTTTTGTCCCCATCTCTATCCCCATCACTATTTTGATGACATTAATTGCCTCTAATAATACATACATTTTACCACCCTTGGTTACTAATTTACTGCAAATTAATAACGTTTATGAATTTCACATTTGACAAGACAAGCACACAAGCGACATAATGGTACCATTTCATGATATGTATTTTTACAGCAACTACTACAGACAAAAGTTGTAGTTGTCCCCATTACCGTGGGTATACCACAAATTCTATCCCCATCCCCACGGTATTACTGTGGTTTTTATCCCCATTCCCACGGGAATACCACCATTGCTGTTCCCATAACCGCAGTAATTACCTCAGTTACCGTGGTATTACTGCCGCCCCCATCCCCATGTCACTCTTTAATTTTTATGTCGACTGAGGATGTAACAGCTTGGGTGCTTAAAGTTATATTACGAGAAATGACTCAACTCCCGAAACATTTCCTGGCTAAACAAAAAAAACCAAACTAAAACTGACACACAGACAGGTTTTAACAGCTATTTTCCATATTCACCTGCAGTTGTAACGACCTTCAATCATGCAATCGATCAATTAGCTTGATCCCACAATGCTTTACAAAAAAATTCATGTTCTTAATAATGTGTATTATATAATTTATGTATATTTGGTTATGCATCCATAAACATTTATATGTTTTTTGTAAAACATTGTGAAAATTGTGATATTGAGAATAAAAGTCTGATAAAATATCTGGCTGCTCTGTGCATAGGGTGCAAAGAATATTTACACAAGAGAAGACCTGACAACGGAGTTGTTTACATCCCCACCTGTAGCAGATCGGTCGTTCAACTTGGCCAAGAAACGAGACATTCTTATCTTTCACTGTGAATTTTCCTCTGAACGGGCTCCCAACCTGTGAGTAGTCGTAGCCGTAGTTGTAGTTGTAGTTGTAGTCATGCAAGTCTGTCCAAACAAGCTCTTAATCTGTGAGTAGTAGGGATTGCAATCCCGGGATCTCGGCCTTTTTCACCAATCCTGAATTCATTGGAAACCAATCTCAGAGCTGTGGAGCATGATCTGTCATATGGATCACACAGTGTTACCTGCCACCCAACAAAACCGCAGCCAAACAGCCCAATACTGGTGTTGTTGTTGTTGCAAGAAACGACTAAAAAATCTGGTTTTTTATTTGCGACTATCACTGCTACTACTACACTGTGTCTCAAAAACCTGGGCCACTTTTGTTTTTGGAATAGCTGTGTGAAACGTTGGCCAGATTTAACAATTTCTGGCACTCAACATCACGAAGAAACTTGACGTAAATGACTGTAGTTTAGCCCATTTCACCTAAATACTGTTGCCACACTACATTGTGAAATTTGGAATTATAGTTTGGCCATTTGCAGCAATGAATTCATACTGGGTAGTGCGTGTTGGCTCATGTTTCAGGCCAATTGTTTTACGGAGTTATTCACAGAATAAAAGTGGCCCAGTTTTTTTTAAACATGCTGTATATCACTACTACTACAGTATCACAACTATCGGTACTATATACTGGGTGTTTTCATGTGCCAGATGTCGTTTTCTGCGACGCAAGGATCGAGACAGCAACATGAATGAATATCCTCAACTCTACTACCCAGAGCTCTATCTGCTGGATGGTGGATACAAAAGCTTCTATGAACAGTTTGCTGACCTCTGCCTGCCCCGCGGCTACATGCCCATGTTACACACGGACCACAAGGATGACTTGAAACATTTCCGTGCCAAGTCGCTGACTTGGTCGAATGACAGAACTCGCGTCCCATCCAAAATAAAATGAGCTGTGTATCGCATGTTTTTGAGAAGCTCAGTGTCGAAGCTAGAGCAGTAACTACGTGTTTGAGGCCTGGGTCAACTCAGCCTGGCCATCCCTCCATGGTTGGCGCAATGCATGCCAGAGGGAGCTGGGATGTAAATAGGCACACTGCATGGTGCACTAGCCCCTTATTCTTGGTCTTGCAGTGTAAACTGGGGTCTGGCTGAGGGCAAAAGAAACGGTCATCAGTGCCGCCCTATGGGCCTTGTGGCTTGGGAAAGACTTTGTGTTTTTGTCGTTTGAAGCTGAAAAACAACCTATTGCTATGATCAAAGCATAGAATTGGATCCTTGCAGTGGAAGGCTCCCCCTTTTTCTATGGATGAGGCATAATTTCCACAACTGCAACTACTACACATGAAATTACTAGATCTCCAACTAAAACTAAGACTATACTACAACTATCAAATACTACAACTGCAGTTACTACAACTATGACTACAACTATTGACTAACTATGCAATTACTACTACTACTGCTGCTGTTGCTGCTACTATCAAACTGAAAAAATCTGGGTGACTGTGCAATGATTTTTGCTGTTACTGTATATCTGACGTAAGCTTCGGCAATGGATGTGGCCGAGTGCTTATTGTTTGCCATGTATTTGTGAATTTCAGTTTGCCTGAAGTTTGTGCTATTGGAACATTGTAAAAGCTGCATGCGGTCCTTTTGTGTGTGAACTGAGGTTATTGCCAGGATATGCTATATACCAGAGTATGGATACGATCAAATATTGTGAAAGATATCACTAGAAATTTATTACATTATTGACAGTGTGTTTGTGAACTAACTGTGCTATATTGTGAATTTCTAGTTTGTCCTTAGTGCCCCTCATCTCCGGTAGATTGTATTCATTGTTGTTTTTCTCAACAGTTAATTCGGTATGTGCACATAAAACTACTAATGGGGTGTTTACACAATCCGGCAAACCTCCAGCAAACGTCCAGCAGTTCACGTGTATTTTGAATACTTTTGCTTGAAGTTTGCTGGACGTTTGCTGGATCGTGTAAACATCTTATAAATCAACATGTCGGTGGTTATAGAGACTATTCGTTTAGTAGCTGTGTCGTCGTTGTGGGGAGGGGGCATTGCCTACCGTAAATTTTGGCTGTCAAAGAAAATTGTCCGAAAATTCTGTCAGAAAATTTTGGTTCAAAATGCAAAATTTGGGGTGGAATAAAAGACACTTATGTTGGGAATTTTATGGGGCAAAGTCGCATTTTAAGCACCCATGATGTCTTCTTGCTTAAATTTGGAACTGTCTGTTGGAAATTTGCAAATTTTTGCCCCACATACTTTTTTTACCCCACGACGCTGCTTGCTGTTGTTAATGTTCATGCTACTCAGGATATACATGCAGTGACTTTTAGTTTCTCGTAACGTTCAACATTGAACTGCAGCGGCTCTGTTGGCTAGCAACTGCTATAAGTGACCCTTATTGTGAGACAATGTGTCTGTATCCGACTCGGTCTGCGTGCGACGGTGTCTCTCTCTCCGCAGCTCGGTTATTGTGTATAGCAGTTGTGAGCCACGTGGCCTACCGGCTTCACTGCATTGCGTTGCATAATTGCAAGACGAGTACTGAGAACTCTAAAACGGTTTTGTTGTTTTGTTGTTAACAGTTTCGGATCGTTGCTCACGAGTTTTATACAACTGCGTACTTAGTTAGCTGCTGTAGTGCGTTGTAATTTGATTAGCGTAATCTAGGTGAATTATTGCGATGTGCAATCATGCTGTTATCGGTGGATGTTTGCTCACGTTTGTCTTCCTGTTGCCTTGCAATGCTGCAAGCTATAAGCGACCTTTATTGACAGACAGTGCCCGTAGCACCATGGCATGCAACGTCTGTCTGTCTGTCTGTCTGTCTATGTGACTAGGCTTTAAAAATTTCTGTGCTTCCAGTTTCAGCTGGCGAAAAAGTAGGGATGCGGTGGAAAAATTTTAATTTTTATATTGTGACATTCTGCATGTAGTATTAGACAAAAACTTGTAAAAAACAAATTGGCATGCTAAATAGTACCCAAGAGAACCGAAGTAAAAATACTGTAGCATTACAGACTAGATGTAGACAGTTTTTTAGTATAACTTTGAAAAGGAACTACAAACTGCACTGATACTTTCGAGGGTCCAATAAAAATTTTAGGTCCGCATGTTTATTCATGGACGGAAACCGGAAGTACAGGAATATTTTTAGGCCTCGTGTGATGTGAACTTCTACTAGTGTGAACTGCGTGTGTGATTGTTTGCGTGTCTGCTGTTTTGTGTATCTCTACTGCTTATCACGTTTAGCTGTCGTTAGCTTTATACCTGTGTGCTTTTCTGCACTCTGTAAATTGATCAGTTAGTTAGCATCCATGACGGGCCTGATTCAATCCTATACTGTGTCGGGTGGGACGTTAAACCCCCTGCTCACTCACCCCTTGAGTCACTCCACTTTTTGATGGCCGCATAACGTTAAGCCGGCTGTATTTACATTTACGTTACCGCTACCAAACTAGACTGTCAAGCCTTTCTCAAGGCTAAGTACTGTCCGCAGTAGCCGCAGTATCATGCACTATATTTTAGACAACGCTTGACTTCGTTTGCAAATATCTAGAATGGATGAGACATTCCATAAGCGGAAAACGGCGTTGTCAACTACGATTTTCTCACGTTCGACAGAAATGATTTGGTGAACTTTGGCACACCAACAAAAATTGACCTTGACTTTTGTTCTGTAACCTTGAAATTCAATTGGATTCTTGTGCTTGTCAAGTTACATGTTTGTGCAAAATTTCATCAAGCTAAGTGCAGCGGTTCCTCAGTTATTGTGTAAACAAAGAAAAAACAAAAAAGAACTTAGTGAAAACTTGCTGAAAACAATACTGTCGACGCTACCGCGGACAATAAAAACAAATTTCAAACCTGCCGAATATACAGGGTGGGCCAAAAAACGTGGCACTTTGCTTTTGTCCATGTCTTCGCCAATTATTGACCAATTTTCAAAATTTTTTCATCGGCACACTCAGCAGACAATTTGCAATACGTGTTTATTACATATCCCTCCGCAGCATAAATGCGTCTTTACACTACATTGTGAAATGTCAATGAAATATGCATTGATAACGATATTAACAAACAGACATTTTGGTAAAATTGAAAAAAAACACTTCAGACCAACACTGCAATGAATGGTCTGTATGACACTAAACTGTGTGGGTCTAATTTTTGCTTACGTTTATATTTCACAAGGTAGTGGAGAGACGCATATTAACCATGCGGTGGGAAATATAATAATCACCTTATTGCAAATTGTCCGCAGAGTGTGCCAGTGTAAGAATTTTGAAAATCGGTTGATAATTGGCGAAGATATGGACAAAGGGAAAGTGCCACGTTTTTTATGACCCATGGTGTAGAAAGAGTGACGAAATAGCAACAATTTTTGTAGCGTACATTGTGGTTCAGAAATGTTGATTATGTTGACAGTGATGTAGAACGCCCGTCCAGGCTTGTAGATGTAGACGTGACTTTATTATATACAGAGTGTAACCACGTCTTATGTGTTCAGTGTCAGCAGGGGCGTCCATCCAATTCGGCGCCAGGAAACAATCTCCCCCAACTCGCACCAACCCCACGAAACTCGGCTCTAAAGTTTAACTGTCCATATACACAGACAAAATGATGTTTTGTGCAAAAATCGTACAGGTTTTGTCGACTTATTCGATTTGTTTGATCAACAGACTTTTTACGCGAAACCGTTCACCCAAGCGACCTTGGCAAAGAGAGCAAACGCATTTTTGTTCATTTACAGCAGTGCTGTCCAACCTTTTTGACACCGCGGGCCACTTAGTCAATTTTCCACCAGCTGGCGGGCCGCAATCAAGGGGGGCATGGCAAGCGCGCGGAGCGCGAGCCTATAAGGG
>Ga0209367_1013199_pt1 | contig 10673 bp, 6 predicted proteins | sample WorMetLIZISLAND2_FD_187412 | JGI IMG/M metagenome (GOLD analysis project Ga0209367, IMG submission 187412) | Marine gutless worms symbiont microbial communities from Max Planck institute for Marine Microbiology, Germany - Olavius geniculatus... ...
CACCCAATGTATGCTTCTGCACTACCTAGGGAAAGCAGATCAAGCGAAATATGCATTAAAATAAACAGAAAACCTGAAAAAAACATCCCCAACATTATCGATCGTAACTTGAATAAAGATTAGCAGATTTTAATAATAATTGGCAGACATATTTACGACACAACTAGCTACGAAATAAGTGTTTTAATTTTTACCTCACCCACTGTCTGCTTTTGCACTACCTGGGGAAATCAGACCAGGTATAATACGTGTTAAAATGAATGGAAAAACGTCAATAAATTCCATCTGTCCTAATTTGTGGGCCCCAACAGCAGGTCTATTACAAGGTTTGACTGTCTTGCAGCAGTGTGTTTACCAGAAGAAGTTTAAGAATGTTTGTAACGTCAAGAAGTGACTGGTAGAGCCTGTATCGGTCAGGAGCAGAACATTATCGATACTGCAGCTGTCAAGTGGGCCAGTGTACAAGTGTCACAGTGGGCCAACACTTCAAGCAGTTTTACTGTAGGCAGTTGAAAATGGATAACTGAATGAAATGTCAGCCACAGTGTCAGAAATGTGAACAAAATGTGTTTTTACGCGTTATGTTAATTAAGCAATCATGTCACATTGAATAAAAAAGTGATATTTTGTTTGTTCTATTTTCCCCAGGTAGTGTAGAAACAGATGTTGAGCGAGATGGGAAATTAAATTGTAACTTGACGACAAGTTGTCTCAGAAATATTCGTACCAAAAATTATTAAAATCCGATAATCCTTCTTCACGTTACAGTGGAAAAAGTCGGGGATGTTTTTCTTGGGACACAGTGTAGGTTGGTTACAGACAAAGTCGCCACTGTGTTACATAAAATAAAACAAAATAAGTAATCCTTTATGTATTAACAAACAAATGCCGTTGGCAATGAATCAAAAATTTAACACAGACTTGCCAATGAAATATAAAAAAAAACAAAAGAAAGAACAACGAAAAGAAAATCTTAACTACGCGTAACGATGTCAATGTTACATATGCTCTGATACAGCACATTAGCCTACCGCTGTTTAATAAGCATCTTCAAATTGATTTCGCAGTACAAATAAACGCTTAAAATGGCAGCGTGGCAAGGCAAAAAGTGACAAAAACCCAATGACAGTGACGAGAATAACAGTGCAATAGACAGTTGGTTTACCGTCGTGTTGAATGACGTTCTGAGTTGAGTAGATGTGCTGCTGCTGCTGCTGCTGATCATCAACGGTCACCCCCGCTTGATGACGCGTACAGTTGCCGTAGTCACCGATCCACTGAGTACCGTGACAGACTAGACGCCACGACTGGAGGTGACGACTGTGATGATGATGACGACGACGATCAGACACTTCCACTGACTCCTGGTGGGTGCGACGTGACGTCACCGAGCTGTCGTTGCAGATGACGTCAGCAGTGTCGTCACTGCGGATCACGTACGCCGCGCTGCTGGCCGGCAACTCCAAGTCCGCACAGCCCACAGCTACACAAAAGGTAATATGACGATTCATACATTTTCTTTCATGTTTGTATTGTTGCGTTACGTTCTATGTACACGGGATAAGAATGGGAGGGTATTTTAGCGCAGTCTTTAGTGCTATATATCAGTCTCAGTGGCTCACTTATGAAATTACATACTGACTTTTCATTTAATGCTTTATACAAGGATCCGATTATGTCTAACGACTAAAACTAGCAATACTTTACTAAAACTAAATCCACCATGATGCTTATTTTGACTATTCACGAATCACTGTTTTGCTTTCTTTAGCAGCAATTCACCTCTCTCTCTCCCGTCATGTACATAAATCGTCAACCTGGGCATTAAAGGCCGCGTAATGAGCATCAGAAACCGTCACACAATCACACGGACGGACACTAGTATATGCACAGCACGATAGACAGACGCAGGCAAACACAGACGCACGCAGATGACATTGGATTGGATCACTTCTGATTGGATAGGAAAGAAGGAAAGCTTAAAGCTTTTTACCGCCGTGCATGGTCAATTGGTACAGCCTCAGTGATTGCCGGATTCTAGAATGTTTACTCGACCAGAACAGTGTTCGCAGTAGAAAAATAAGAATAAAGTTACTACTGAGAAGGTTTCTTGTATTTTGTTTTTTTTTGAGCGCCTGCTTTAACGTCATGTGAGAATCCTCCCATGCATGTATGCTTATTTTTCTTACTATGTATATTTTAGCTTTATTATTTATTTGTCTATTAATATTTATTACTAATATTATCCATTTTATTTATTTTATATTTTACGTTTACGATAAATAGGCGTAGTACTGTTTTTTGCCGATTGTGGCAAAAAGTCAACATGCGTCTTTGCTTGAGATTTTTAACGTCCGGTGACATTAAACTTTGACCTTTTAAACTGAAAACCAATACGTCAATTACTCCAGCCCTGAAAAACTTTTGCACCAATTTACGTTCATACGCTTTTCGTTTCGGAGCTAAAAGCCCGTACCGAACAGGCGAACAGACAGGCGGACGGACAAACGGACAAGACGCGTAATGCCGCCTATGGGACATAGAAGGGCTTGACAGCGCTTGTTTATACTGTAACAAAGTTTTGACCAGACCTTCGTACTGAAGAACAAATCGCGTGGCGGGCGCGTAGTGGATGGTTATAGTCAGCGTGTGGTCTCGTGACGTGTAGACCACCTGTTGCCTGGCATCGCCGCCGCTACAGACCATGTGATCTCCACTGACGTCACCAGAGTCGAGTCCTTCTCTGAGCGTGGCGTACAGCAGGCAGCGGCCTTCACGCAGCGCCGGCGACTGCTTGTTGGTGGACTGACGCTGGCTGCTAGACCACGCGGTCGACGCCAAGGCTGGAGACGATGTACTGGTGGTAGCGAGATCGTACAGAGTAATTCTGATGCGCTGACCACGACGTGCTACGACCAGCCACGGACAACGCTCCGAGCCCACGCCCGTGGTCTGCGTTACGTCACTGATGATGACTTCTATTACTTATTTATCACATTGCTAATTGCTGATATCACGGGGACGTCATCGTGAGTGACGTCATGGTGACGTCATCGCCGGTGACGTCACTGATGATGTAGCCGAGCGACGCCTGCGTCACGGTGACATAGTGCTGCGCTGAACAGGTGGACGAAGACGCCGTCTCACCTGTATCAGATTTCAGAAGACTATTTATTAGATCAAATCGGATGAGTAAATAGATTAGATTAGATGTCTTATTTCGGCTTACCTGTACAAATGTTTACTGTGCTTCATATACAGACGAAAAACTTTAATGGAGAAATGAAGACTGATTGATGAGGATGCAAGGATGCAAGTTGCGGAGGGCCGCACCGCAGCTTGCGATAGGAAGAACCAAAAATCATTATTAGGCCTATTTATATTTTAATTTTTATTGTTGCTGTTAAAAACGTCAAGCTTAGCGAGACACCACCCTTAAAACAGCTGCGATGGCACAGCACAAAAATTGCAAAGTAGAAACGGCGATCTCGGAATCGGATAGCGAGAAAAAAATCTTAGCATGTCTGCTGAAATATATGGTTATAACGAACGTCAACAATGACGACAAAGCAGCGCGGTATCAACAATGTAATAATAAGCAGCAACAACCGCGAGAACAGGAAGAAGTAGGCGAAAGGAATGAACAAGGTCGACTGAGACATTGTGCCAGCTTACGCAGTCAGCATTGGTCAATACCAGCGATAACCCAGAAATATGTCTTGCAGTCAGTCAAAGAATGTACATTTATACCAGTTATTGGTCAATACCGATAATCTCTGGGAAGCAGCGCCGGGTCGTGACACCCAATCTCCAGGGACGGACACCCCCGCCCTCTCGCTCTCTCACCCCCGGTCTCACGTCCCCTGTCCCCAGTAGCCTACAGACGCGGCACATCTGTTCCTTCCATGCAGACAGACAGTCACATAGTCGCAGCACGCGCCAGCGGACGTGTGCGATTTGGCGTCGGTCGGCCTCTCCGAGAAATCACTTTGACTCCGACGACTGACGGCAGCATAACGGACCGGACCGGACCGGCGATGACGTCCAACGTCACATTGTTCGTCCGTTCGTCGTCCGTCAACACAGACGAAGCCAGCCCGCGCTGAAATGTTATGCTCTATTTCTTGGTTCGTTCTTGTAAGACATTCTGTAATAAATATACCGCACTGCTAAACAAGTACTCAGTACGAGCTTATACCACTCCAGACAGTGCGTCGTTTGCTTTATGACGCACAACAGCAGCCGATAATTGGGAAAATGATACCCGTGCAAGCTGAGTGTGGTTTAAATGACTGAAAACTACATTTTTACCGCTATTTGATACAATGCAAAGAAAGGTATTGCCACGCATCGCAAGATGTCTGTCCTACCGTCTGTCTGTCGCTCCGCAACGTTGATGTTTCACGACCGTGCACATTGAATTACTTAGCGTTGTCACGCTTCATGTGACCCGCAAGCCGATAACGTAATCATAAACATCGCGCGATGTAAAATGCGACAGCGAGACATTCTTGATATGATAATCCTCCTCCATTCTCGCACTGCTGTATCCTTATACTCGGTCTTTCACGCAAATGGCAGATCAGTCTTATAGTCGTCCGTTCCCGACTATAGCAGCTGAGATGTTAGATTTTTCTGTACCTGTAAGAGCAAAAAACGAATGTGTACAGAGGAGGCACATTCACGTTGGCGTGAATTCTTGATAATGAGCTTGTCACCTGGCCTACGTAACGATGAAACACCATACGCGCATGGAATACATTTTGCAAGTTGCCGTAAAATCAACACAATCTTCATCTGTCTCAGTTTTTGTATATTCTGGAGAGTTAATCTCAATTACCGAATTCTTTACACCAATTATCCAGTTCGGTTTGCTGACCTACGCTACAATGCAATATTTTTTCTTTGCACGACTCCTTTATAGCACACAAGTGGACAAATCGCTACGCTCCCTGTCCGCTTGATCGTTCCCTTAGTATCGGAATACGGCCTCCATTTTCGGCCCTCGATACACAGCGCTGCAGTGTAGCCGCTAGCGATAATAATGCTGATGTTGCGTCACCATGGTCACGACGTCTATATGACGTCGTGATGAGCCAGCCAATCGCAGTCCAAACTAAAACATTCCTATTTTATATTATAAGATTATTATTATTATTACCGTTCCACACAACGACCTGACGAACGTCCTACCGAAGGGGGCACACTATTTCAGCATCACGTCACCCGTCAGTCGTCATAGCGTCGCCGTGTATCATCTGCCTGACGGAGTGGAGACCAGTCGGTCGGCAAAGTCCAATTCCCGGCGGAGGCACCTCGATCGGCTTCCGTCTCTCCAGCTGCTAGCAGAGATCAAGCTCCGTGCAGCAGCAGCAGCAGCGCTCCGTCGACTGTCAATAAATGGCGCATTAGTGACTGCGGGCCGGTGTCACATTAAAATGTCTCCCCCATGAAAAGTCTTTCAGCGGAAAGATAATCACGGATTTGATATGTTTACCCTTTAATAAAATATCGCCTGGCCCATAAAAAGTCTCTCCATTGTAGGATCGCTCTTCCCCCTTCAGAAAAGTCTCCACCGGCCGACAATTTACCGGTAAAAATCCGTCTCGCCCGGGCAGCCGCCGGGCGGGGCGGATGTTTGCCGGTAAATTGTCGGCCGGGGAAGACTTTTCTGGGGGGAGGCGATCCTATAATGGGACACCGGCATCGAGAGTGAAAAGTGACAGTCAACACAAACGATCGTTCAGTACATGCGCCTAGACGTTAGTTTGGCGTCTCCTCTTTAACCACTGTCTCTAGTGGTAGCAGCAGTGATTTGATACTCGTCATTATTCACAGCGAACGAACAGAAAAGTAAAGACAGAGAAAGACTGGACGAGTTGCTACTTACTTCCGTCCCGTGAAGGATAAGAAGCTGAGTTGATCAGTCAGTCAGTCAATCAATCCGGGATTTTTAAAATGGCCGAAATAATATAAACTGCTGCTAGGTCAACCAGCAGCCAGAATAAACAAAGAAACAAGCATATAAAATACTAAACGTTACTCCGATATAACAACATTTTATGCCCAAAACACTCATTTTTCTATCCTCAACAGGAAGTACATAAGCATACATTTACAGGACAATGTATAAGCTTACAATATATACGGACGACAAGTTGACTACTTAGTTAACGTTTCTTGTTTTCTACGTGTCTGTGTTTTCGATCACGTCATGAAACAAAGCTATTAGTTTTATGACATACTTCGTCCTCCTGTTTCTACACACAATGTCTGCAGTGTTATAAACGCCCACAATCTCACTCCAGTCAAGCGTAAACGTTGAAACGCGTCTCGCGTCTGTTTATAACACGCACGTCACAGCCGTGGAGCAATAATACCTCGTTTACACGATGAAGCAAACATGAAGCAAACTTAGAGCACACGTCGTGCATGCACGTGTATTTTGAATACGTTTGCTTCATGTTTGCCTCCTCGTGTAAACGGGGTAAAAGTGTGTTTCAACACGGTATAGAGTATACTACGCCTCGCTACACTCGCACAGTACACTACAGATCATGATGAAATGTATACAGAGCAGAGGCGTAGCGTACCAGTGATGCAGGTGTAGTCTGCGTCCAGGTAGGCAACGAGGTCGGTAGGGCAAGCCAGTGCTCTCAGCAGAGAGTGCTCCGGCACGGGCACGTGACATTGCCTGCGTCCGGAACACTTCTCGTCCATCTGTCGTATGACGTCGGCCACGCAGCCGACGTAGTAGTCGCGGGTCAGACAGCGGCCGAGGTTCATGCGCCCGTACTCGGCGTGGCGCATCAGAATCACCGAACCCTCGGGGCACGACGCGTCGAAGTTCTCCAGCTGGCAGTACTCTTTCGTGCTCACTGTGTGCACCATACGAACAACGCAACTTGGGTTGATGCGCAACATTACCACGCGGCCGTCTTGTCCTTCCGTCTGTCTGCGTGTCTTGTGCGGGCTGCTTTAAACTCGAACAAGATAAGCCTAAAACAAGAAACCCAGCTGTCGCTAGGGTGGGCCGATCGTACCGCATATATGTCTATTCGAAGGTCTATTCGAAAAGAAAACAATTTCGCCGAGTCACTACAGTCCCATACACGCTATGGTGACGCTACTATGACGAACGCCACAATCAACGCTAAGATACGATACGGTAATTCAGCGCGTATGGGTGATGGCTGCAAGCAGCAACTTTGCACTCAAATTGCGATCAAACCGCTGCAGATAGAGACATGGTTACTATTGACAGCCAATAGGAACTCGTCATCGCCCTATACAACAGTATCATAGCTGATCCCCTACGACCTACCGTTTAGCCACAATACATGTGTTAAAGACGACGACCGGTCGGCAAAACCCGAAATCATTGCGAACGTTCCCTAAAGCAGTGATCAACTCGCCAATTTTTTGTTTAAAAAAAGCAAGCATTGTTACTATCACCATCATCATTATAGCAAGCAGAACAAACTTTCGCCTCTGCTGTGCTAGTCTGCTGCTAAAAAATTTAACCCTTGCCAGCTGACGCCCAGTGAACGCTTTGTCAGCAGCGCAAAATCTTTGCGATTATCGACTTCTAGATTTACTGTGACATGCATTCCTCGAAAAAAATCGATAATGACGCATCAAAATCCAGCGCGGCGCACACGTGGACGGTATTTTCTCTCCTGTTCTTTTCTCTGGGGACAGGTTATTCTGGCCTTTTATTTCAGCTGATAGTTTTCGGCAGTGGACAAGCCAGACCGACGGACATTTGCAGCAGAGCGTTTATAGAGACAAAACTGCGGTTTACACGAAACACGAAACGCGGAGTTAAATCTGCTTAGCAGTGTAGTAAAGTGATATCTTAATGGTTATTCGGTGACAACACGTGTGTGGCGACTGCGCCGTGTCACGTAAAGGCGTGAGAAGATTCCTAATGAGACATGATGGTAAGAACTCCTTAGCGTGGTTCAGATCCGCTTCGCATGCACAGCGTTGTCTCATAATACTCCAGCAATAGCCTACCAGCAACCTATACCGTCAGTCCCTCGAGGTCGGTAAATGAGTCCGGTATAGCAACATTCTTGCGATTCTGTCACGTCGCAGATAGATCGTATCCAGTTTTCGGCTGACCCTCCTAGCGGTCGAGCCTTGTGTACGATGTCGTCTGTCGTCTGTCTGTTTATCGTCTGTAATGCATGTATTGTGGCAAAACCGTACGTCGTAGAAGGTCGGCGATGGTACCGTTGGATACGACGATAAAAAGATAAGCTGTCAATAGTAACCATGTCCAAATGCAGCGGTTTGGCCGCAATTTTAAATGCAAACGCCTGCAGCCATGAGCACGTGCGCCGAATTATTATATCGTATCCTAACGTTTACTGTAACGTTCGATATAGCAGCGTCACCATAGTATGTGTAAAACCGTACTCACTTCGAGAGATCGCTTTCTTTTCTCGACGAAAAGTCGGATGCTGGCCTTCGGATATAAGCTGTACGGTCAGCCCACCCTAGCGACAGCTGGATGTCGTTTTTCTGCGACTTGCCGATCACTGCGACGTTTCCACGAAGGCACAAAGCATTTCCACAAATGTTTTGTTGCCAATGTTTTTTTTTGTTTTATTTTACGTTTAAAACACTCGCAAAATGCGAATATCGTAACCACGGTCTTGCAATGAAACTACATACGGAACCTCGAGGCGTGAGAGCAAAGCCAACCATTATTTTTGGCTATTTTCACTCTGCCCAGAGTAAAAATCGGTAGACTACAGGCAATTCGTTAAATGCTGCAAGTGCATTTTAGTATTAGTATCATTTTAATAATGTGTTTGCGTGTTGAATTTTAACGTGGTCTAATTAAGCTGCATTCGCGCGTGCTGTTAAGACAACAGAACTATAGCTACCTAAGTGAATTCAACTGACAAGAACTAGTACATCAGATCTAACACTTGTCATTCTTTACGATATGATATATGCAGCAGTGATTGGCACTCGAACCAAACGACAGTTTAATCTGTTTTTGACCAACATTGTACAGCCAGCGAATTCTTGTATCAAAAACATATACGACTAGTATCGCTTATAGCCAGAAGGAATAAATGGGCCAGTGTATTTTTAGAAGCTGTAATTCCGCTGGATTCGCGCCGCACCATATTGTAGTCTATTGTTAAGCGAACTTAAGATCGTACTTAGCGATTGGTCGATGATGATTAACAGATGATAGGCAGGTGCTTGCTGAGAGCTGATCACGACCACCCACGACGCATGAGCACTTAGCGCCGTTTCACACTGCATCGTCGGTCGCAATGTCCCTCCGACGAAAGACATCCGTCTAGATACAGTATGTTAGGCGTCGTATAAGCCTACAGTGTGGCGGCGAAGAGCTGATGTGAAATCTGCCTAGGAAGCAGGTGCGCAGTTTAGTAGATTCGACCGTTGTTGCGCACTAACTGCGAAACAAGAGACGGGAAAAGTTAGCACAGGTGAATGTGATTAAAGGCAACGCTAAATTAGCGTTACAGGCTCATCCGTGGGTCGCTGAATCTGGGAAGAGTTTACGCTGTCAAATGTTTGCTATGCAATTTGGTTAAATCGTAGTTTCTGCTGCAGTGCACTAAAACGTCGGGTCTCCAGCGGTCATTCGAGTACTTCACGCTGCAACATCTGCTTAGGTTTTTGTCTTATAAATTTAATACTGTATATTTTGTTGTAGCCGCTTGATATACTGTCGCTTGCCGTATAATTGAAGACCGACTGATTACATTTGCCTCTAATTTTTCCATTTAGAAAAAATATATTTTGCACCGAAAATCTATGTCGGCTATAGTAGATGCAGATACGTATAGCGTATAGGCTTAAAATTAGCAGACGCTGTTTCAGTTGATTACACATAATCATCGTCATAATCATCGTCATCACGGCTGTCGTTATTGTCGCAGGCTGCACGGGCGGATACAGCAGCAGCAGCAGCAGATGCAGGTGAGCAAGATGCTCTGATGATGACAGGCAACGACTTCGCACGGTGCTAAATCAACGTCATATACGTCAACCGCATGGCCGCCCGGCACCGGCACGGAAGACGAACTTTCCCCCCTTGTACATTTCAACCCCAAACGCTTCCCCTCTTAAACATCATTTCTTTCGCCCGGACATTTTCGAGCTCGTTTTCGAAGGCTTAGGAGTTTCCCCTGGCCTGCAGCACGACACATATACATGTATATCAACATATAACATGGCAATGATGGAAAAATGTCAGGGAGTCGCAGAAACGGGAGGGGGAAACGTCCGGGAAATTAATATGTTCAGGGGCGAAAAGTCCTACACTCATGGCACCGGCCATCTAGTGCGGCTTACAGACCGGACGCGTATGACACGATAAAAACACGCCGTCGGCGACTAGGAAGTCAACGTCAGTGCTGCTGTTGCTGCTGGCGGATACAGAAAAAAGTAATTACGCAAGAAGAGACGCGCGAACGCCGCGGCGTTTAATTGTCTGTCCAATGCAATGCATAGCATTGGACAGAGTATAAAATCACCTTTGTGTCCGTGCGTCCGTGCGTGCATCCGTGCGTCCAACATTTTTTAAGCTATCTTCCTTCCACCTTCCCTTCCCCTTCTCCTTTCCCTTCTCCTTCCCCTTCCCTTTCCACGTCCCATTCTCCTTCCCCTTTCTTTTCCCC
>Ga0209367_1013200_pt1 | contig 10673 bp, 6 predicted proteins | sample WorMetLIZISLAND2_FD_187412 | JGI IMG/M metagenome (GOLD analysis project Ga0209367, IMG submission 187412) | Marine gutless worms symbiont microbial communities from Max Planck institute for Marine Microbiology, Germany - Olavius geniculatus... ...
CTAGGCCATTAATATTCATGATCTATATGGGCTAGGGTCATGACGTCACCGCGGGCACTGATAGATTAGAATATTTCGCATAACGTAACGTAATGCCGCATTTCTTTTGAAATCACGCATTAATGTCATATATTTATAAAGCACATATCGACATATTATATATGCGAGGTTAAATGTCTAATTTAAATCTACAGAAATTGCGCGAGTGAGTTTGACCGTGGCCATGGACCTTTAAGCTTTGGAGTTGTCAAATATAGTGCCACAGCCAGTGAAAATTGGGAAACCGCGACCCATTTTGCTTTCCTTTTTTCTCTCTTTTCCTTTTTTCTTTTTTCGTCACCCCTCCCATTTTTTCCTTCTTTCCCCATCCCTTTCATTCCCCTAGAAGTAAAACCCCTAAAATCCAGCTATGAGACGGATCCCCAGCCGAAATGGAATTTGGTGTATTATATATTTAAAATATGCGATTTGGTGGCAGACCAAATTTCGTGCAGTTTAAACGTGTGCTTGTCTTGTTTGGAAAGTTGGGGGCCTGAACCTTGTCTTGTCTTGGCCTTGTCTACACTACTAGTAAAATAATAAGCCCATAAGTAAATGCGACAAAAGATTAGTGTCACTGACGAGGAAGTCTGGGTGTAGTTTGCCGGCACTGCGTGCTGACGCGTCGCGGGTTCGCCACTCGGCAGACACTGGGCCGACCAGACCTTGTGCACGGACCACTAGCAGAGTGACCCCGCCTGCTGTAGGACTCACCAGCACCTGAACACTCAGCACAGGCTAGTAATACAGTCAAAAATACATAATAATAAAAAATAAAACACATAATTAATAATGAAACACATAATTTTGGCCTAGCTGTTACAGAAGACACACAATATTGACCTTGAGCCTAAAACTGTAATTGTTCGTGCTAAATTTTATTACGCTAAATGCATGCATTGGTTCATGAGTTATCGCCGCGCTATAACAAAATAAGAGCAAAAAACTTTAACAGTTTACAAACTATGTAAGAGCGATATGAGTCGAAACTCGAAAACGGCAAAAATGACTTTGGGGCGATATTATCGAGTGTTGAATTCCAGACTGGCCCTTACGAAACTGAAAGCAAACATTAAAAAATGCCACTAATTATTAGTTCGACGGGAATCTGTCCATCCAGCAATATAAAATTTTGTCATGAAAAAGCTAGACTCTTTGTGACAGTCCACACTAAAAACCTCGTGATCCTAGCTTGCATCATTTTGATAGTGTTGCAAAATGTGACAGACGGAGAAACGGACACGTTTCGAAGATAGCTGAGATGCTCTTAGCAGAGCTGTCGCGCGTAAAAACGAAAGCTGATGACATCGTATGGGGCTGCAATAGTTTACCAGTGATATTTGACGTAAGTCAAAGTAAAAGTCAAATGATTTTCACTAAGCAAAAGTCAAAGTCGAAACCAAATATTTCTGAAAGTAAATATCACTGCAATTTAAGAGTTTCATTCAGTAATTCAGCCATAAAAACGTTAGCCTACCTGTGGCTTTACGGTGGCCACTGGTATAACGTCGCTAGTGCTGATAATCGACTCATTGGAGGCGAACTGGAGCAATCCGTACGGATAGTTCCTATCCATCAGTGAGACATTGACAGATGCTGAGAGATGGTTAATGCTGGCCCCGCTGGTAGGCGTTGAACCGCTCAAACCGTCACCGCTAACAGCTGAGACGAGATGAACGCTGAACGTGGCTGCAAAGCGTGATATGTCGTCAGCGATGATTGGCACCACGAAACTCTACAGCAAACCACACAATACGTAATTATTCTACCTATCAACAAGAAGCCCAACTGTGGCTAGGGTGGGCGGATTTCGCCGCCTATATCCGAAGGCCAGCGTCCGACTTCTGGTCGCCCAAAGCGAGTACAGTGGCATGGTGACGCTGCTTTATTGAACGCTACAATCAACGCTATAATCTCTCACTCTCTCTCTTTCTGGTGTGGCTTAGTAGTCTAGTGGTTAGCGTGTCGGACTCAATGACCGCGAGGTCGTGGGTTCGATCCCTAACCACTGCACTCTCAAGTAACAACCTTGGGCAAGTTGTTCACACACCACAGCCCGTCGGTGTGATGCCCCAGTTTGGGGGCCCTGCCGACTAAATATTCAAACCAAATCAAATCCCCCACTCTTTTCCTCTCTCCCTTTGAGGCTGTGGATCCCTCGGGTGAGGGGTCAGCCATGCGTCGGGTTCTCCGTCTCCACTCAGCTCTATTCTCCACATCCACCAAGTTGAGCCGGAAGTCCTCCATGTTGTACTTTACGACGTCGATCCACCTTTTTCTCTGTCTTTCCCTGCTATGTTGTCCACGAACATCTGCCTCCAAGATTCGCTTGACACAATCCTCCTCTTCTCGACGACGTACATGTATATGCCCAAACAATCTCAGCCTAACCTTCAGTTTGTCGTCGTATCTGACGTCCATCCGTCCGTCACGCATGCATTGTGGCTAAACACTGAGTCGTAGGGGAAAATGTTACAGGAATAATTAATTAGCCCTCGGTCGATGGAAGCTCTCTGCGTACAAAATTTGGGGATGCAGTGCAAAGGAAACATTATTAAATTTAGACCAGAATGAAGCAGAGTAGGAAATACGTGCGTTTTTCAACGGAAAACTGGCCATATCTCAAAAACGGTGAGAAGTAGAGCCAAGGTTGTTATTAATCACTGATAAAAAGTGGCACATTAACTTTCAAATAACATGAAAATTATCGAGCTTAGATGACCTTGAAGGTCATTGACAAGCATCACGGTCGGCTATCCTAGCGACAGCTGCTCTACTTGTTTAACAATGAAGTAGTTCAGTGTGACCTATCTTTTGGTGGAAAAGCTGTAACCTAGTTAATTAAAAAAATAATTGCATCACTGATGCAAAGTATCATCAAATACTGCGTCAGATACTGAGGAAATCCTTACAATTGTTGCCACCAGACGTTATCTTTTAAAGCTAAAATGCACCAAGTTTGATTTCGGCTGGGGCTTCCCCAGACCCCGTTGGGGAAGCTTACGGCGCTCCCCAAATCCTCTACCTCCATTTCAGGGGCCTATACTAAGGAAAGGCAGGAGACAAAAAAAGATAAAGAAAAAAAACTTCAGTTAAATTGCTCATCGTTCGACTAAATAATGAAAGAAAAAACCTTTTATGAAACGCTATTTGTAGAATACATAAGCTGTTTAAAAACCTAATATAAATGGCAAGCCGATGGGGGAGCGAAGTGCGTTATGTTGCCTCCAGGCGCCGACGACGAAGTTACGCCACTGGCAAGCTTCACGATAATAATAAATATATGCGCCAAAATAAGGATATAATTCAGTAGCATGTTGAAAAGCTTAGCATTGCCAACTATGAAAGTTGACATCAGTGAATAGAATTTCGACTGTTGAAAATAATTTTTACTACATTTTATGTCTATAAGTAATGCATTTTCCTAAATGCTGTTACAGTATTTAAGAAAAACTGTATTACATATATAGGTCTAGTATAAATTGTTACGATTTTATGTACCCCACTGACCCCCCGATGAAAAAAAGTGAAGGGATATGTACCCCCAGCTCCTACGGGTGTGCCGCCCTTGCTAAGAAAACAAAGGAAAAGGCAGCGGAAGAGAAAAGGCGGGAAAAACATCTTTTCCCTCTTTCCCCTCCACCCGATCTTCCTCTCTTTTCTTTCCCTAAGCGAAAGGGTAGTCTGGTTAGAGCCTTTTGTAAAGGCGCGTACACAGCGACGTAACTGAACTAAACCGAACTGAACTGAACTGACATGCTTTAGTTTTTGACGAACTGACCAATGGGCAAGCAGTAATGCATTACAGTAGGCATCGTCCAACGGCGTCGGTGACTACGTCAACCAGTGACCAACAGGCTCGCCCTCTTCGCCCATTGGTCAGTTCGTCAAAAACTAAACCGTGACAGTTTAGTTCAGTTTAGTCGTGTCGCTCTGTACGCGTCTTAACTGTTGCAACACACACATAATACGTCGACTATACATGGATGAACTCACTGCGACGGTCTGCTGGTCAGCAAATCGGACACTGCCGGTGTGGTTGACGAAATACTGTAGCGCGGAGAGCGTTGGGTCGATGGGTTCAAGACGCCAGACAACCACAGCGCCGTCAAAAGCACCTCGTTGTCTGTGCACCGTACAGTTCAACTCATTGACGATCATCGGAACGACGGCAGGCTCACAGGTTCGCTCAAAGCCAAATAGGCCGTTCGCATTGTCACTCTTTAGCACTACAACCACAGATCAGATCAGTTTGCATCACAACAAATCTATTCCACTATCTCTAGTGGCGTGGCGTCGTGGCATGACTAAATCAAATTCTTAATCAGAAATAAAAAGCTGTTGTAACAAGCAGAGTTACTAAATCAAGTAAGATAATGTGGACATTTATGATTAATTTATGACTATAGAACAAAACAAACTTTCTCCCTCACTTATGAACAATAACAGATTTAAAATGAAAAACAACAAAAACAATATAGTGAATTTAACCGTATGACCTTGATGTACTTTGACCTATGACCTCAATATTCAATAGGTTTCTAGAGGCTATCAAGGTACAAGATTTCGTCAAGTTGAGTGCAATGGTTATGAGTTGTCGTGTCAACAGAGAAAAAAATTAGCGACGACACAAAACACAATATTACCAAACAGTCACTTCTGCAGGCAGTAAACCGTGGCTTTCATCCCCCCAAATGTGAAATCGAAATCGGCCGCAACTTCCCCAATTTCAAGCTCAAGCTTGCCCCCACTTTTAGACTCGAGTTCTCCTTTTGGGTTTTTCCTCTATCTAGGGGACAAATTTTAGTGCAGACTCAGCAATAGGAAGAAAGTAAAAAATATGGGGAAAGATTTGTTAAGGGTGAAGATTGATTGGCCAGTGAAAAATAAGAGAAAAGTTGATTTACACCCTTAACAAAACTTTCCTCCGAGGCCTATTTTTTACTGGGCGCAAGCTGCGCCAACCAGGTACAGAGATAGAAGCTACTGGCAGTTAACATTAAGGAATTCTTATTAAAATGATAGGGTGTAATACTGACCAGTAAGTGTGGCAGTCGCCAGCCTTGTATCATCAACCGGTGTAAGCCCGGAACTGGCCACAAGTCTAACGGTAAACAGACGGTTTGGCTGCGGTAGGCTGTTGTCAATGCTTCTAATGGTGATAGCCTGGTGCAGCATGCCGGGCGTGAAATTGATGTAGCCAGAGACAGGTGTGAGGTCTTTAGCCGCAGGTGCTTCATATAGCTCCTGCTTCTGCCTATATACAGTCAATCAATCAATCAATCGATCGATCAACCAATGGGAGAACGAAAGTTCTCAATCACCATTCGAACAGCATCCACTACCAACACTTTTCGACGACCCTCAAGACTCATCTTTTCTCCTGCAACACCGCCATCGACTAACTGTTAACACCCGCGCCTACGATTCGAACTTCCGTTTTGACATTATGATGCGCTACAAATGCAGACTACTTATTTACTTACTAAATGACTGAAAAACGCGTATATATTCTTGGATTTAATATTTCAGCCCTACGGAATTGATGAAGATGATGAGAGTCTTTAAGCAATCAACAGACAAACCGCTGTAGACACAATGCAAAACATACTGACATGCTAAAAACAGTCTTTGTGCAATACAATTATATTACAATATTAAGTACAAAGCCACTGATTTAGTTAGTCAGTAAGTACAGGGTGGGCTAAAAATGGCACCATTTTGTTTCTACGCCTTAACTTCATCAAATTTTAATCAATTTTCAAAATTTTTCCACCGTCAGAATCAGGAAATAAGTTGTAATGACATCACTATTAAAAATCCCACCATACCTCAAGTGTGTCTCTACACTACCGTGTGAAATGTCAGACGATGCACTCAAGCCGGCGATGCCACTAACCAGTTGCGTGATCAACGTTGATCGAGCCTAGCATTCGGCACTGAACAACCGGGACTTAGATTCGGTCAATTATGCTGTTTGGGACGACAGTCAACCAGCTAAAGCAGGCGATCGTCAATGGGGCAAACTGTCGCAGCGTTTGGTTAATCGCGCTATTGGTCAGTGGCGTCGCCGGCTTGGATGCGTCAAGACGGACACATCTGAACATTTGATGTAAAAACCGTGAGATGTGACCTTTTAGACAATAACTGAGACAACAATCACGTTGTTTCTGTTATAAATTTCTTAAAATGTGTTGCTACAGAAGTCGTCTTGCTTTTAATTGCTACTCTTAAAGACAGTGACGTTACACAAGGTAGTGTAGCGACGCACTTAAAATGTGGAGAGAATAGTGTTATTTCAAACTGTCTGCTGATTCTGACCGTGACAATATTAAAAATCGGTTAATATTTGGTGAAGTTATAAGACGTACGAAAGATGGTGCCATTTTTGGTTCACCCTGTATGTAAGCACAGTAAATATGACAATTTGATACGGTACACCGAAAGCCAGTTTAATCTTAATTCAAACCGTAATGAATCGTAAAAATGCTCAGACAAAAATAGCCTCAACGTTTCAGACTATAGTTAGGCTACCCCAGACTTTAAGACAGCCAAAACAGAAAAAAGTCAACATAGTTCCAGTTTCATTGCACAGAGCATATTTATTGCAAGTAACTGAAAACCAAGGCGTCGAGGCCAAAATGTTTTGTCTTCGAGCTGTCCTCAAGAACCCATCTCTGGTAAAACGGAATATAAACCAGACTAGCAAAAACACCGTGGAGCTAACAAAAAGTCGCAATAGAATCAGAACTCACACGTGATCCAGTGTCTGTGCGTAAACGCGGACATCCTGTAGATATCCAGTGAACGAAGCCGCATCCTGATCAGGACTTCGACAGCCGACAAAGAAAACAGCATCATCACTGATATCAGGCTTCACGATGTTATTGCGGCTTCTGCGACACAATTAAAAAAGATTGAAGGTTGTGTATAGCTTTATGGGAAACGCAACACAAAGCTACAAAGCGTCACCTGTCATATAAAATCACACAGTGTTACGTGCTGCCCGACACAAGTAATCTGAAGCAACTTGACCCGAGCCAGAGAGGCCGGTACTCGATTTACCTACCCTAGAGAAATAGAAAGCTGAGTTGACCTTAGTGCTAATTATATATCTACAATAGCATCATTTTGAGAGCAGGGGCTCAATTGCGCCCCTACATTTTGGGCTGTCCAAAAATTTTTTGTACAATCTTCTTGTCGAAAAAAAATCGTCCAAAATGCAAAATTTGAGGCTAAAAACTCGCAGTTCGTAGAAATGTAGTAGCCAAATTAAAATTCTGAACACCCATAATCTCTGCAGTCAAAAATTAGCAGCCTTCTATGAGTATTATGTTGGAAATTTGGAGTGTCTGTGGGAAAATTGCAATTTTCTGCCCCAGCTAATTCTGTAACCCAGACGCCGCTGGCTGGAACAGATCTACAGTAGAAACATTAGTGATGTTGTTAGTTACCGCTGTATCAGTAGCTGGTTGTCAAACAACAGCGACAATGCAGACGATGTGACTTCTACTAGGAGCCAATGCCAGTGTCCATCTGATACTGACTCATCAGCCACTGTAGCCGTCAGCATATCTTCACCCTAGCGTACAACATACACACCACGAGTATACAATACTATTAAAACTATGACTACGATAACTACGACTACTACATCTGCTGAGTGCGTGCTAACGTTGTGTGATCCTATATGGCAGGTGACGCTCCACAGCTCACTGATGGATTTCATATGAAGAGCTATAATAGCAGTTTACACACCCTTTGGCCCTTTAATTAAGACGTAAAAATTCCTCTGATTTTGGTTAATATCCATCCCTGAAAATCATCCGTGCCAAAAGTTTTGTTGGACTCTGAAAAATATCGGTGCATCTAGGTCAACTCAGCCTGGCCTTCCCTCCGTGGGTAGGCGCAATAAGTACCAGCAAAATCTCTGACGTAAACAAACACACCGTGCTATGCACTAGCCCCGTATCCGTGATTTTCCCACAATGTAAACTGGTCTAGATGAAACTTAAGAAAATAAAGATCAGCGCCGCTCTATGTTCTTACATTATAGCTGGAAAAAATTTTACATTATTTGTTTTTACTTTTTTAACATAACAAAGACGCCGTTCACCTGTAGGGCAAAGCTGATGGCGGTCGTGTCATTGTGCCGTTGAGCGAAACCCAACGAGTAGACTGTACGCCTAGTACCACTGTCATCACTCGCTGAAGATGAACTGTTACTGGCTGCTGCTGCTGCTGCTGATAATGATGATGATGATGATGATAAAGCCAAGGTAAGAAGTGTGCCGGACACAGTGACATCTGCCGCCAGTGACTTGAACCATGCTGCGATTGTGAATTCGGAAAATTGTTGTAGGATCTTCGATAGCTGCTCGTTTACTGGGATCAAGCAGCTGTCTGCATTCGGAACATGTCACAACTTAACAACGATAACAAATGAGCTGCGACAACGTTAAGAAAAACGGGCGTCACAGGACACACTACGCCACTAGTGTAAACTCACCGCCGATTGATTAGTATAAGCTAAATAAATAAATAAAGGCGCGTGCACAACGAACGAAATAAACTGAACTAAAACAACACAAAAAAGCCCAGCTAACGCAAAGAAAAACGCGCGACAGCGGTGCATGTTTGAAGGTTCACTGCGAACAAAATCTAAGCTCACCGATTCTGACACGATGATTATGAACTATGAAGGCTAGTATCTATAGCGTTTTATTTACACTCGCCAGAGAGCGCAACCGGTCTCGCGCAGCCGACAGCGGTAAAATAACGACTTTTACGGGGTACCTATCTTTGATGCCCTCGTGCGCAGGCTACTTTAAACGTACGAAGTTGAAACTTAGACCGTTTAAATCTACGTTTAATGTCAAAAATTTCGTACGCAGGTTGTACTGGTCTATCTGTAGTGATTTCGTCACAATTCGCTCTTGAAATGCGTGTCGCAGCCCGAAATCGCCAAAATAGTCAACAAAACCCTTATTTTGGCTTTCAAGGTCATCCAAGGTCATTGATTTTGATGGCAATCGAAAGCCAGTGTATAACTTCCTATTAGTGATTAATAGTAACCTTGGCCCTATCTCACACCGTTTCTGAGATACGGCGACTTAACTGAGATCGCAAATTTACTCTACTCTCTGTCATATAGCTCTCTCGTTCTGGGTGACCCCTTTCGAAATTATGGAAAAGCTTTACAGATCCTGAAACTAGAGTTTTCCAGGCAGCCGACGGCGAGGATTTGGTGATCCTTGCTTGCACGGTTTTTGACTGATCCACCCGTGTGACAGACGGACAGATGGACGGACAGTAGCTGCTGTCGCGCGTAAAATCATGTTATTTCATTTCCGTTTATTTCAGTTCATTTCGTTCACTGCGCACGCGCCTTAAGATGTTGTCAGATAGCACAGCCGCTAGGAGACATGTCACTGACGGACAGCTACGAGGCTTATCTGCATTAAGAATGTGTTGCAAAACAATGCTTTTAAAGAAGAAAGAAAACATTTAACCCAATATAATTACTGCATTATATTGCACGGTGTCCAGTGTTAAAAAAATGACAGAGCACTAAAAACATAATACACGTTAAGTTGACATAAGTAAACAAAACACCGCTGAAGTTATTGCTAGTGATAAATTCTGCTATTAACAATGCTCAAATTACCACTCTTAAATTCCACTCTAACACGAACATCTATCAACGATAATCCAAAAGACTATTTTCAAAACATCTTCATAGAAATATGGTAACAGCAGTAGTAGTAATGGTGCTGCTGCCGTTGCTGTTGCTACTACACACCGGCTGAGCCGTTGAAAGGGTAGACAAGTGTCGTGGTGCCTGGCCGTGCGTAGTCATTGGCTGACGACTGAAAAGCTGCGACGTCATCAGTGAGTGCGGTTGTAAACATGAGCAGCAGGTCGGCTGCAGCTGCTGGCAGACTGGCAGCACCTGCTAGCTCGTACGAATACACCTCCCACAACACCTGTCAATCAAGCGATCATTCTATCGATCGATCAATCAATTGATCACATTTCCGGATTCAAACCCGATTGGACGATTGTGTAACATTGCATGGGTTAGCACCTTCCCAGGGATGTATCGTTAGGTGGGTTTCTTTGCAGTGGTTGGCGGCGAATGGACGATGGCTCCGCCTATTGTGGGAGTGACAACTAACGAGAAATTATGAGTTAGTTTTCATTCAGTTAAATTTTATACAATTTTAAATTTTATACAATTTTAAAATGCATACAATGTTACAGCTTAAAACAACGTTCTGTCACGCTGGCATGTTCAACGACTTGTCCGATCTGTTATTTTTGCCATGTCAGTAGACCACAGATTAAAAACAATCTCTTCAAAAGCGCCGCATTTATGTGAATTGATCTATTGTTTGAGGCTTAAACTGCGTTTCAGTTGCACTAAAGTTGTCGAAGTCAAAGTCAAATTTGCTAAAATTTATTTGACTTATAACTTTTTAACATGAGAGTCATTTGAGTTGAGCTCTGACTTTGACTTAAGTCAAATATCAGTTGACTTTATAGCTTAAAGGTGATGTTTTGGTGTAAAATCTGCTCAATCCAAACCCTGTCGGTTTATCTGCTCCACTCATTTACCCCCCCCCTCCTCAGCG
>Ga0209367_1013202_pt1 | contig 10672 bp, 12 predicted proteins | sample WorMetLIZISLAND2_FD_187412 | JGI IMG/M metagenome (GOLD analysis project Ga0209367, IMG submission 187412) | Marine gutless worms symbiont microbial communities from Max Planck institute for Marine Microbiology, Germany - Olavius geniculatus... ...
GTTTGTAAGCTTTGAAAGGAGTGCTACAATGATCCGAGGAAGAGTTGTCAGAGAAAGTCTCACCCAGAGCGTTGACTATGTCTGACACATCTGTAACTTCAGCTCCATTAACGTGGAGATGGTTGATTTTCTGAGCAGAGTGTTTACCAGATATTTTACGGATCATAGACCAGACCTTTTTTAGAGGAGTTCTATTGTTGATTTTTGATACGAAAGATTGCCAAGATTGACGTTTAGTAGATTTCATTATACGCCTTGTTTTGGCTCGTATAATTCTGTAATGCTCTAGATTAGAGCGAGTGGGTTGTCTTTTGACGAGGTTTAGTGCCTTTTTGCGTTCCTTTCTCGCGTTTTTGCACTCGTCATTGTACCAGACTGTGTTGTTTTTTACAACTGTAAGTTTGCTTTTAGGGATGGTTTCATTAGCTATGTCTATAAGCATGTTTGTGAACGTATCAATAGGGTTGTCAGTATCAAGAATGGATTCGATACTGAGCAGAGAATTGGCTTTGTTGGAGAAAGCATTCCAATCTGCTTTAGAAAGCTTCCAGCTGCTGTTTGTTTGACATAGAGAAGCTATGTCACATGTTATCTCTATAGGAAAATGATCGCTTCCACAGAGATCCGGATGGGTTTTCCAAGAAAAATCTAAGTATAGAGATGGGTCACAAATACTGAGATCTATTGCAGACTGTACACCAGATGCTGGACTGAGATAAGTCATGGAACCGTTATTCATAAGAGATAGGTTCTGTTGGAGTACGAGATCCTGGATGATCTTACCCTTGCTATCGTTATTAAAACAGCCCCAGCTAACACTGTGGGCTAACACAGCAATAGAGTGTATATGATTGGAATTAATGCTGAAACTTTGTACTTGAGCTTGATTGAAAGTTGTACAGTTGAGAGTTTGTGTTGAAATATAGTTGACATTGTTTTCATCAGTGTCTCTCTATTTCTTTCATAAAAAAAACTTTATAAATTAAAACAAACTAAAATAAAACTATGCAAAAGTAAACATCAAGGAAGACCCCACCACTCATCCAAATAGTCACGATGAGGATGGAGATGGTGAAGGAGGTAGGAGCAGACACCCCTTCGACCTACAGATGACCCTGGAGAAATTACATGTCGGTTCTTCTGAAGACCATGACCAGGCAGAGCAGCTGTCTGATTCAAAAGCGTCATCATCGATGGAAGATCACACCGTGAGGAGAAGAAAAACAGCAATGCAAGGAAGAGAAGCTGGTTGGGATGGTGGTGACTGTTCGCACTGTCGATGCGATGGCAACACTACACTGTCGCAGAAACTGTCATTGTTGTCATCATCAAACAATCATTGATGGCGTCGTTCTTGCACTCAGCATTCTATCAGTCGATTTGTTATTACTGCAATCAGCATCGACATTGTCACACAGCAGGATCTTTATCATTGCAGCATGCATCGTCAACATCGACGCACGGCCTAACTGGTACACGCATGCATTCCATGCAAACATATTCGATACAATTAGCTGACCGGTCCTGATGCACACAGACAGACAGACTTGATTTAGTGACGTCTCTGTCACATACAGCTTTTGGTCTGGAATGCATGTAATCTTCAATTCTACATCAAACGCGAGTTGAAAATGACAAAAGTTCATCGTATAATATCATTCAGTCAAAGCGCATGGCTGAAACCCTGGATCGATTTCTGCACCACACAAAGGCAGAACGCGAAATCGGATTTCGAGGCCGACTTGGCCAAGCTGCAGGCCAACGCCACTTTTTGCAAAACAATGGAGCAAGTGCGCCACAGATAGAATATGCGACTGATAGCCAACCCGGCAAAACTACGCAAGGCGGTAAGCAAACCGTCATACCGAATGTCACAGATTATTAATGCTGATTAGGTAATGGTTCGGGCAGCAAGGCAAAAAGTGACACTGAACAAGCCCATTGCCGTGGGGTTTTGTATTCTTGAGCTGTCCAAGTTGATAATGTACAAATTTTATTATGATTACCTTAAGCCGCACTATGGAAATCATTGCAAGTTACTTTTCAAAGACACCGACTCTTTGTGTTGCCAAATACACACCACCGATTTGTACACTGACATGTCCGAGGCGATGGATCTCATTGACACCAGTAATTTCGAACCAGACCATCCCCTGTACTCAACCCGAAACCACCGTGTCCTGGGCAAGATGAAGAGCAAGACCGGCTCGGTCCCACCGCACGAATTTGTCAGTCTCAGAGCCAAGATGTATAGCCTATCGTGCGGAAACTAGTCCCAGAGAAAGGTGAAAAGCATAAAGAAAAATTACGTCAAAAAGCATGTTCGCCACCAGAGTTTCGTTGATGTCATAAGCAATCCCGCTTTAGTAACTGATGCAACGTTTCGCCTGTTTCAGTCCAGGAATCATGATGTACGATTGATTGAAATGAAGGAAGTGTGCCTTTCAGCTACTGAAGATAAACGATACGTTTTGGACGACGGGGTGAGCACATGCATATTAGAATTTGCTAAGTGGTTGGCCCTAGGAGTTGTAGTAGTAGTAGACTACTAATTGCATTTTTATTGTCACTTAATAAAAGCTAAGGTCACTTGCACATGCGCATTTTGTTTTGTTTTTTTTTGTAGCACTGCTAGATGACGTTTCTATGGACGAAATGAATGCTGCCGACGACGATGATTACGACGACGACGACGACGGCCGCAGCTCGCCAGCTGAGACGCTGCCATACACGCCACTCAGTCCCAGCGAAGATGATGATGATGATGGTAAGAATACAGCCGATTGCTTAATAAATGCTGCTTATAATTGCTATACGCAAATGCATAAACCGAAAAATGCGCTTATATATGCAATACTGTTTATAGCAGGAAAGTACGTGATGCGCTTATTCGTTTATTTATTTACTTATTTATACGCATATTTTGTGCATATGTGTAATGCGCAAAAATAGACCTATGCAAAAAAATTAATACTGAAGCGCACCGACAGCAGTACCTGTGCCGGCAACGACGACGAATTTATGCTGCCACTAGTTTGTGACGAATGCTTTTACGTGTACAAATTTATTTAAAATGAATATTGCATTCTAATTTTAAGAAATAATACTACCTGACAAATTATACAATTAAAGATACATGTTAAGGTAATGTGCTTTAAGTTTTTGCACAGATGTGAGAATTTGCACACTGGTTTTGTTTTATGTAGGACTGATGTTCAGAGCACCCACTCCGGTGATCCCGTTTTCGTCACCGCCGTCATCACCATCATCATCATCATCTGCGCCACCAGCATCGCCGCCGCCGCCGCAGCAGCAAGATGTTGCAGCACGCAACCAGTCGGCACTGCTGCTGCCAGATGCAGTATGGCACCTTCTACAGGACACAAGCAGCTCAGCAGCAGCAAGCGGCATAGGCAGCACCCGTCGACTGGCCCTGCTAGCCATGCGCGCGATAATTGACGCTTTACTGCTGCAAGAACAGCATTGAAGAACTAAAATCGCAGACGATTAACAGTACTATTGCGCGTGCGTGTGAGTGTGTGTGCGTGCGAGAGTGAAATAAAGCAGCGCTAATTGTCATTTACTGTTACTGCTGCAAAATACTTGGGGGTTTTATTTATTAATTAACTACAAGACTTTCATACCTGAATAGTATACACTTAAAAGCCTGGTCGATGCTGCGCGTCTGCTGTCCGCGAACAAAGTGCGATATGCGACGTCGACTCAGGCTATTTTATAGCCGGCTGAAAAGCGCTGACTCAATACCAATTAGACATATGATTGCCTATTTACAGCAAGTATAGGCTGTTAGGTTGAAGGTTATTTCTGAAAATTGCCCGCGGAATGCAAAAATCGGTTACGGCGTGATATTTTTTAAAAATAAAGCAAACAAAAAGACATTGAATAGGTGCAGACGGAAGTGGACAGTTGGTCCTTAGGGGCCGAATTGTCAAAGGCCAATGCATAGCACTATTATAGGCAGACGGTAAGACGTTTGTGACGATTTTACGTGTAAAAAATTATTTAAAATCAATATTGCATTCTAATTTTAAGAAATAATACTGCCTGACAAATTATACAATTAAAGATACATTTTAAGGTAATGTGCTTTAAGTTTTTGCACAGATATGAAAATTTGCACACTGGTTTTGTTTTATATAAAACGGATGTTCAGTGCACCCATGGTGGTGATTCCGTTTTCATCGCCACCATTATCGCCATCATCATCATCATCATCATCATCATCATCTGCACCACCAACATCACCGCACCAGCAAGATGCAACAAGACGCAATGCTGATATTAGCAACGGGTCGACACTGCTGCTGCCAGACGCGGTATGGCGCTTATTGCAGGATACAAGCAGCTCGACAGCAGCAAGCGGCGCAAGCGACGCAGTCGGCTAGCTCTACTAGTCATACGCGCCATAGTAGACGCGCTGCTACAAGAAGAAGAAGCAAAGTAGCCGATCCATGTGGAACAATTACTGCGGACATTGCAATCAGACAATTAGTTATTGCGTGTGTGCATAAAAAATAAAACAGTGTTAATTGACATTTGCTGCTACTGTTGCAAAATATCTGAAGGGTTTTAGCACACCTGTGGCCAAAAATAAGTATAGCAGTATTAATTTACTATAAGAGTTTCATACCTGTATAGTATACACTCAAAGCCTGGTCGATGTTGCACGGATGCCAGTCGCAAAGAAAGTGCGATATGTGGCGGCTGCACAGCTTATTTTATAGGCACCTGAAAAGCGCTGACTTAGCGCCAATTAGGTATATGATTGGTTATTTACAACAAGTATAGGCCAGTAGGCCAAAGGTTATTTTGAAAAATTGCACTAGCAATACCGGAATTGCCTGCGGAATGCAAAAAACAGTTACAGCGTGGCATTTTGAAAAAATAAAGCAAACAAAAAGACAATGAATACAAAAACCAAGTGCAGGCGGAAGCGACCAGTTGAAGGTCAATGCATAGCACTATTATAGAGACGGTAAGACAAGTATGATTTCCGGCACATGAATATAGATAGAATTAGCCTAGATGCATGAAAGAATAATTGCTAGTGTCCTATAGCAGCTTGCAGGAAGTATAGGAACAGCTGTCTGGTCTGCATTGCGTAGATGCACAATATAATAAACAAGCGCAAGCAAAAGTGACAAGTCGTTAGAGAACAATGTTGAACACTATTGCATGTTTCATTGACTTCAAGGCCTTTGACTCTGTGAACTATTGGAAATTATTCCAAAAACTGTTGGATGACAGTGTTAATTATTTCGTAGCTAATCTGGCTTAGCTTACTGGCACAGCAGTCAGTCTGCAGTGGTGCAATGGCAGAATACTGTGTCATCTGAGTTAACAATCTGTCTCTGTGATGTATGACACTTAGCCTATGTAACATTCTTTTTATATCAGTAACGGCATCATATCAAAATATAACGACTTCAGATAACATATTTGTTTTAGTAACCAGTTAACAATCTGTATTAGTTAGTCTATAGCGGTGTATCTGATCAAAAATGTTCAGATCCGGCTGAATGTGGACGTGAACTGGATTTACAAATAAATCAACGAATGAACGCTAAAAATTACTTTATGACTCGGTGTTGTGAAATTATCCGGATAGATAATTGTCGTTGGAATGTGGCATGCATTCATCCTAGAGCGGATGAAGGTTTGATTTTTTTCATGCAGCATCTGCCTTTAGGATGTAGGATCTGACGGTATCTGGATTTAGACCATATTGTCAAATGCAGGATTTGGGCAGATATAAGCGGGATTCAGAAAAACCTTGTGGGCACATGTTTAGGGACTTAGTTGTCATTTTTTTTTGCATAAAAATGTCGAATTTATGCATAAAATAAAGTGCTTTTATATATCTTGAGTACACTTATTATGTCAATGTGTACAGTTCGGAATTGAAGCAAAATCTACAGGACATTGAGTGTGCCTACAACACAATGGACAACTGGGTCCGAGATCTCAGTCATAAAATTGGCGACAAGAATAAATTGCTGAGAGAAGTCAAAAGAAAAGCTAACGAAGTGGACAAAGTGCGCCATACGAAAAATATGTATTCAAGTAACAGAAATAAAATGAAAGACTAGTGATTACTAATGAAGAATTGAAGCTAATATTTTTTGGTTTAAGATTTATAGGCCTAAATAATTTTTCGTCGCAGACTTGTAGGGTATGTTTACTGATAGGTTGTAACGTTCTTCTATTTTTTCCGCCATCATTTTTACATGCGAAATCACCTACTGTTTTAGCGCATATTAGCAACAGCAATTCTGTCCATCTGTTTGTCTGTTATAGGGGTCGATTAGTGAAAAAGGATGGGAGCTACAATCACCAAATATTCACCTTCGGTTGGTTGCAAAACTCATAGTTTCAAAATCATTAATTTTTTCCTATAAATTGAAAAAGGATTCCGCGAGCGAGGATGCTAAATGAGAGAGGAATAGCGCAAATTTCCTATTTCAAGTCAATAAGTCAATCTCAGAAACAATGAGTGAGTGAGTAGTTTCTTAACGGCACATCAGCACAAAATAGGCCATTCAGTGCCATACATGGTCAAAATTAGTTAAAAGCAGTTAATATATGTATTAAAAGCAAAGTTAAAATACTTGTTAACTGCATACAACTGCATACAGAATGTCAGGAAGAGTTACACCAGAGATATGACAAGTCCTGACCTCCAAACCCGACAACATGCAGTGGCACTCTATTTTATTGATAAGGTGAGCTCTGCAGCCTTCTTTAGCTTCCCCATTCAGAAACAATGCGAGATACCACTTAGGTTAGTAGTAATAGTATTATGAATTCATATACAGGCTTCGTATTGGCACCGAGAGCGTGCAATAACGTTGAATGATCTTGAATAATAAAATAATGCGGTTTAATTGATTTTTGGGCAATTTTGCGCTGCGAGATACATTTCAACAAGGAATAGCGCCAACATCAGTGGAGATACATTAGCACAAACGTATATATCGACGGTCCAAGTATCGATTTTCCAGGTACAAGAAAAGTTGCGCACAAAACAATCCAAGAGCTGTACATCTGTAAAAAGTCGTTATTTCACCGCTGTTGGCCAGTTTTTCGTCAAAACGGTTGCAGATAGACATGGGCATACTGCTTATCACAATAACTACTAGCAACGAGCTTTTCAGTCGTATCAACGTGGATGATATCAAAAGATCATGAACTGTCGAAATAACGGGTTTTATTGACTTTTTCCATTTTCGGCTGTAGTGCACTGTTCAGGAGTGAATTGCGACGAAATGGCTGGAAATACAATAAGACAATGTACACAGAGAAAGTGTTATAAGCTTTCGTGCATCTCGTAAGCATTACCTCCAATTTTTTCTTACTTTTACATTGTACACTTTTTACATTTATACAACGTCTAACCTGCCAATGTTGTAATGGCGCATTAACCCATTAGTGCCTGAATTATTTTATAGTTTGCCATCAAACTAGATGTCCCATTTTCGGGGACGCTAGGCATGAATGGGTTAATGCCTGTGATGTCATTGCAGATGGTAGGCGAACACTTTTGCCGCGAAGCAACCGGCGGCGGTCCACAAACTCAGACTGAACGAGATTCTACAGACTCAGATGAACGAGATCTGCCGTGCTGAGCAAAAAGGCCGTATCTGCAAACGAGGTCATTTTGAGAAAACAAAGGAAACGCGTTTGAGTAAATGCCATCTATTTTTTCTTTGTTGATTTCTTTCATGTTTGTACCATTGTTATTGTCAATAAATCACATTTTATTTGGTTATACCAGTATTTCTTTTTTAAATTTTGAAAGTTAAATAAAATGTAGTTACGGCCCTTTTGCTCAGTGTTCGTGACCTAGCTAGCAGCTTCAGACAGGACAAGAACGCCGTATCTCCAGAGGAGCTTGGTAATGAAAAGAATCTAAACATGACAGTTTCGAATGAATAACAGAATGAGTTGCTAATGATCGTCTTTCGAAACTCATGACGTCACCGCAGGACATCATGGTGGCGCGTTTTCTACGTCGTTTCGTAGATCGTCGACTTCAAAGGTAAATTTCAAAGGTAAATTTTTCCGTGTTGACAGAACGCTGGGCGCCGATATTACTGTCAATGTTATCATAAAATTCTGCATTTTCAGGAAAATGGATAAGATGTATATGTTAATTTTGGTGACCACGGACCTTTAATATGCAGGCTGGCAATCTGAATTTGTCACGTAATGTCAATAAAACTGTTTGCATGGTATTAAATCCTAATAAACGTGACAGGATTATTATATCAAAGTTCCCCTGCTTCACAGTCGATAACTCTAGTCTTAAATTTGTTGATAAGTTCAAGTATTTAGGTCACGTCATCACTAGTAACCTGTCTGATGACGCTGATATTCACCGAGAAATTCAGAATATGTTTGTTTGTACAAATGTTTTATTGTGTAGGTATCGTAAATGTTCGCTCAGTGTCAAAACTTTATTGTTCAGATCTTTTTGTTTGTGTTTGTATGATATTGCTTTGTGGAAGGTGTTCAATAATTGTACACTTGTCAAACTTCAGTCTTGTTACAATAAATGTCTTAAATTGTTCTTCGGGTTTCAACACCATGACAGTCTCGCTCAGCTGTTTCTTGCTACTGGCTTGCCAAGTTTCAGCACTGTTTTACATAATTGTAATCACGTGTTTAATAAGTCTCGGTCTGCTTGTACTAATTCCATCGTTGCTCACTTGCTGGAGTTGTCTGCAAGATAATGCATGCCTGTGCATTGTATATTATATGCTTCTTTAATTTTCTTTTCCTTCCGTTTGTGTGTTTGTGTTTGTGCATGTTTGCTTGTGTGTGTATGTATATTTCATTTTCTATGGGCCATGCTGCCTGATAATAAAAGTGATTGATTGATTGATTGATTGATTTATGATAGTTTCATTCAGTGCCACTACAGCATTTGGCTCAACACAAATCAATGGCAACGCACAAACACCTGATACTGATGCCAACCAGTGTCGCAAATCGAAGAAAAATTTTCTGCCAAATTATATCGAAAGACCCATGAAGCCTTTCATTATTTCATGGTGTGGTCTCAGATAAACACAATGTTTTCATTCCCACAATGTATATTATTCTACAGTATGAGCAAACCGACCAGTAGAAGTTCAATTTCACATAGTTGGATATGCGTGCGTGGACGAGTTGGATGAAGTTAGAATGTGGACACCTGACTATATGTTCTTATGCTGCTGTCATCATGCACTGTGATGCCTGTGCTCCTTGGGCCGTACAACAGTAAGTGTCATGCAACAGTACACATCATCTGAGTTGCATCTCGTGACAGCATATAAACCTGCTGCAGACAAACTTCCTGCTCCACCACCATCCAGTGTGAATGACGCTAAATGCAGCTGTCACTCGAATGCAGCTCTTCATGCAGCAGAATTCTTCAAGGCTCTTCCAGTGTGCCTGAGCACCCTGTGCCCACAACAGTCGTGCTGAGACAGTCGGACACAATGCCGAACAAACCAACGAATGGCAACGAGACCCGCCAGCGAACAGGAAAAACGAAATATAACCTACCAGTAAAACACAGCCAAAAGGCTGCATCGTGGGAGCAGATTACATGCGACTCTGCACGAAGGCCAACAGCGCCAGAGCGTATCCTTCCAGATGACTTGCATCCACGTTTTAACATCACCAAAGAAAACAGCACACATGCAGACAGCACCAATGACTGCATCATGCAAAGTGACAACTGACCTGGTGAGCGAGTCTCTGTCATTAGACTATGACTAGGAGGAAGAAAGAACAGCCCATGGAGTCACACGAGATGTCATGACACCGTTATGAGCAGCAAGCATGACTGCATGTTGCTTTCGTGTTGTAAATATTCATTCAAAATGATTTACTACCAGTTATATAAATTTCTAATAGAATGTACTGACGATGAAATCAACTATTTGATCTCTGCATACGAAAACCAGCCCTGCCTGTATGATTCAAGTTGGAAAAGTCACAAGCAAGTCATGAAAGCAAAAACGTGGCAAGAGGTGGCTGGCTAGACAACTGGTAGACTTGTCTTGGAGCGACTAGGCTGATGGCCCGTTTCAAAAATAGCTATATGCTACGGGCTACTGGCCAGCGGACGTCGGTGCCGAGCATGTGGCAGAAAATTTCAGTCAGTCAGTGTGTTGCGAGCTTTCGGACAGACAATAACTCAGCTTCATTTTGTGACATAAAACTGTGATCGGAAAAAACGTGAAAACTTTAATTGCACTGTTTGTGCTCATTTCTGAAAAAATGCCTTAAAATAAATTAATAAATAATTAGTGTAGGCCTGGTTCTCAGCGAAGTATCTGGTAGATATCGTAGTCAAAATTGGCTTGAGCTATTCTCCAAGGTCTCAAATATTTTCTTTGGTATCAAAAGTCAGTACATGACACATGGTGGAGAATATGGGCAGTTGTCATCGCTACACGTATAGGCTGCTTCTTGACCATAACGAAGCCGAGATTCTGTCGATTAAAGATACCAAATAACTTAGCATCGCAGATGAGTGAGTGAGTAGTTTCTTAACGGCACATCAGCACAAAATAGGCCATTCAGTGCCATACATGGTTAAAATTAGTTAAAAGCAGTTAATATATGTATTAAAAGCAAAGTTAAAATACTTGTTAAG
>Ga0209367_1013203_pt1 | contig 10671 bp, 8 predicted proteins | sample WorMetLIZISLAND2_FD_187412 | JGI IMG/M metagenome (GOLD analysis project Ga0209367, IMG submission 187412) | Marine gutless worms symbiont microbial communities from Max Planck institute for Marine Microbiology, Germany - Olavius geniculatus... ...
GAGTGGTATGACTAAATTTAGGAGCTCTGACGACAGCACGAGCAAGGGAGTTTTGGATGTGTTGAAGACGGTTTAATTGAAACTTAGGAAGATTATAGTAGAGAGAGTTACAGTAGTCAAGTTTGGAATGAACGATGGAAGTTGCAATGAGGCCGGCTGTTTTGGAATCAAGAAAGGGACGGATGCAACAAAGCTGATGAATGTGAGAATAGCAAGATTTAGACAGTGCAGAGATTTGATCCGAGAAAGTGATGTATTTAAAAAAACATCGAGGTGAGGTGATCAGACCTAATTAATCAAATCACTTAGAGACACAGCAACCTGTAATCTAGAGCTGATGAGCCATGAGAAACAATGTGATAAAAACGTACAAGAAGCAACAAACCACAGACGGTGCACTTTATGAAGTTCAGTGACTAACTATTAACAGACTAACTATTAACTATTAAAACTAATGGCAACTTACAGCCTACAGTAGCAAAAAAATTTTCACAGACAAACCTGGAGATGGGCGCCATTGCGATGCGCAATAAAACGCAGCGTTCGACAAATGACCTTTCGTGCTTCCGGATCAAAATCCTGTTTATAAACAAAAGAACGATATGAACAACTATTATCACAGTTTTACTTTGCGGGTCTTGCTTGTGCATAATGTTCACCCAACCGACGTAGGATAACAGCAAAACTGGTGTGCACGTTCCTCCAGGCAGGAGTAAATGGTGTGTTGATTTTCAATTCAAAGTCAGGCGGACGGCCACACAATAATGCTGGCAACGGACTGACATAGTTTTATTAATTATTTCTGCAAATCATCCACTGACAATTTAACACAGCGTGATGGTGTAGAGTTTGGAGCAAGGGCTCCAATTAGTAAGTTGAGGGTTTCATTCCTGGCAGCATGCTATAATAAACACGCACATATTTCATGCTGGTACAAAGCAGTATGATTTGCTATTGCATAACGAGCAGGCATGTGCTTTGCTGGGTTACACGTTAAGCTCCTCTATCTTAGTCTTTTTCCCTCCCAATCCACAAATTAATAGAAAAATTACCAAATTAACTGACATAAATTAATGGTCCCTGAATTATAGTTAATGTTATATTTCAATAACATAATGCTGACGTGTCTGCATAAAACTGTCCATAACTTGAAATGACATGAAACCAAAAGTGAATTCACTAAGAAGTGCTTTAAAACTTGCACAATGCAGCATGCTGCAATCATGAAAATTTATGTTTCGGCTTGAGTGGGCCACTGGCCTGAGAGAAAGCATATGACAAAGACTGAACACAAAGCAATAAGCGACCTGAAAGATGTCGTACTTGGAGCCAATGATGACGACTGGTATTAGCATTGGGTCCAGCAGTTCTCGATCCTTCAACAGAACACATCTAAGACCAGTTTACATGACAAAATCACAAAACAAAGTTAGCCAGAGCGCCTCCCAAAGCACCGCACATAACGACAATGGCAGTGCTGAACATTAACAAGAAATTTAAGCTAACGCTCACGAGAGGCACAAAAGCCAATAGCAATTCCTGTTCACAAACTGTCAGTCTATTTCCAGCCATTTCATCACAGTTCATTCTTGGAGTGTGCGCTGCAGCCAAAAATCACAAATATCAATAAAAACAAAAGTCATCGATGTCAATATGACCTCATTGATGACCTCGTGTACAGGTTTCCTTGAACCTAGAAAATCGAGACTTGGACCGTCAAAATCTACGTTTAATGCTGAAAATTTCATCTTAAAGCTCATCAGTGCCTGTTGCAACTTTTACGAGGGTATCGCTCTTTGATGACCTCGTGTACAGGTTTCCTTGAACCTAGAAAATCGAGACTTGGACCGTCAAAATCTACGTTTAATGCTGAAAATTTCATACTCAGCTTGTCCTTGCCTACCTCAACTGATTTCGGCACTCTGAAAATGTGTCTCGCAGCCAAAATCGCCAAAAAATCCATAAAGCCTTCTACTTTGGCGTTCAAGGTTATCTAAGGTCATTGATTTCGGTGTCAATTGAGAGCCATTAATAGTAACCTAGGCCTCATCTTGCACTGTTTCTGAGATATGGCGACTTATTGGCTGGAAATCGCAATTTTCCCTACTCCCTCTCATTGAGCATCCCTTCTCTGAGGTGACCTCTTTCGAATTTTTGTAAAAAATTTATGGATTCTGAAACTAGAGTCTTCCAGGCAGCCGATGGTGAAGATTTGATGATCCTAGTTTGAACTGTTTTTGATTGATTCACCCGTGTGACGAAGGAACAAACAAACAGACAGAATTGCAATGGCTAAGATGAGTGAAAGCTTTTTCTGACTAAACATTGATGTCCCAGGACCCCACTGGGGCCTGGGGGCTCCACTGCCAGACCCCCATTATGGGCTTGCATTCGCCCACCAGCTCTCTCTATATAAAATTTGCGAATCTACCCCTGGCATTGTTATGTTTAGTTGGTTGCTGATGCAGTGATTTAGTAAATCTAGTTGTCGCCATGGAATTAAATACAGATATTAACATGACTTCTGAAAATCAATACTCGAGAAAAATCTCCATCTCAAAAATTATATTTCTTGCCTCAGAAAATTGAACAGTTTGAATAAGACACAATAAACAGCTTCTAGTGCTCGTCAGTGAGTCGTGGTCGACAATATTGACGGCAGTAATTACGTTGAGTGAGGAAAGGGTGAACTATCACCCGCAGAGCAAGAGTGCGAAGTGTCAGCTGGACTGCATGTAGCTTGTGGTCGGGTTTCAAGTCAAACGTTTCCGAGTCTGCTGTGAGAGTCTTGACACCTATTCTTTCATTCGCGGAGGAGACGGACCCCAGCATGTGTGTCTGTCGCATGTAGTTTAGGGCCTACGTCTCCCTGCACGGTGCACTGAGGCCTAACTGCATGCATGCGAGTAGACACCCGCGATGTTGTGCCTCGGGCGTTGTTGTGCAGCAGCAGCAGCGGTGCTGCTTGCTGACAAAAGTATTGATATCAAATATTGCCAAAAAATAGCTAAAAAAGTATTGCTGATAGTATTGGTAGCGATACAAATACTGCGATATTAACAACCCTGCATATCATATACAGTATACTCTGTTTATATCATATATACAGTGACTTCACTTTTTGATTTAAACTTTTGCTAAGCCTTTTGCTAAGCCTAAACTTCGACTTAAGTACATACTTTAGTCAAAATGTGAAGTGATTTCGAAAGTTTGGCCGAAGTAGGTACTTAAACTGGAGTTTTGGTCTAAGACAACAGACTTAGACCAAAACTTCGGTTTAAGTAGCTACTTAAGTATCTACTTAGACCAAAGTTTTGCCGAACTAACCAGGCTAAAGTAGGTCTGATTTGCATGGAAGAGATAGCTTAAGCCCTTAGGGCTAAACTTTCGCTGAGCCTGAATCCACTTCAACTTTTGACTTTAGCTGAGTGAAAAAATGGGGACTTTCTTACAGTCCTATACGTATGGATAGTTTAGTAAATGTAAATTAAAGCAGTGTGCACATCAAAAATATATGTCATAATGACTTCACAATGACGTAAGATGTTACATAAGTACATTGTTTGCATGTGTCGCACAATTAAATAAGCAAGTCCAAGTGTAACTGGTTGATCTATTGCCCGTTAGGCTTAATTTTCCACCATTTTTAATCGTTTTGGTCTGAACTTTGGTCTAAGTCTGCGCCCTGATTCTCTTCTGAGATTTTGGTGCTATATAAGTTGGTACTTACTTACTTACTTAGACCAAAGTTTAGTTAAACTTTGGTCTAAGTACAGACTTTAACGTTCAGCTTTAGCTTGGCTCTGCAAAAGTCTAAATCAAAAGTCTAAGTCAAACAGTGAAGTCACCCATTGCATCATATTAAGGATGTTTCCGATGTTGGAGCTCCAAGGAGCAAAAATCATATGCGCAATTACGCATCACACAGACAGATGGATGGAGGGACGGACAACTTATGGTGGCAAATAGCAACAGTGCACAGATTGGCTAAGATTCTATAACAGCTCATATACGTACGCTATGCTGTTCGCCAACTCGCTGCCAAGCAGACTGATGAAGTTTGTCAGTGGATTGAATGTCGTTGACTAGCTCGTTGATTCGTGTCTTGATCACATCCAACCATCGGTCGACAGTTGACCAGAGTTCTTCAGGCTTGCTCAAATCCACCAAAAGTGCCACCGACAGCTGCCTGTATGTATGCCAGACAGACATATGGACAGACATACACCGAAAGCGTGTTTGTGTGCCACGCACATAGATAAACCAGTAGACAACATGACTTGTCACTGTTATTTAGCAACAACTGTCCACAGTAGCCACAGGACAGCTGATAAGAATCGGGAGGCGGAAGGGTAGGGGTAAGGTCTGGGGAGGGGGCTGTGCTCCTTTGCCAGAATTTTTTTTTTAATTTTGTGCAAAAATAGTGCATTTTGGTGCAATATTTTAAAACTTGTTTTTTGATGCATCCAGTCAATGGGGGAGGGGGTAGCCACCTGCAGACAGCAGATGCAGTTAAATGCAGCCACAGACACACTGCACTGCCTGACAATAAGAGTCACTTATAGCTTACAGCATTGTGAGCCAACAGACAGGTAGGCAGACATCTAGTGACCATTACAGCCACTGCCTTTAAGTACCACTTTGTTCTCTTGCTAGGCCAGTAAAGTCCCATTAAACTAAAAGGCTGCTATTCCAAATGTAAACTATATACATTTGTAGGTCATAATTCAAAGCATAACAAAGATCATTTTTTGTAAACATGAAACAGTAGTACTAGGCCTATATGTACTATGCCCATCATACACAATGCTCATCCCCATCAGTTACATACATAACACAACGACACAGTATGGAAAGTTCTTAAGTTATTTACACTCTAACCAAATGCTTGCACTACTGCAACATTTACACAAATTGTTAGTTTTATTTACGTAAAAATGTAAAAACTACATTTAAATTTATAAAAAAAATTATATTAGGCCTTCTTTAATTAACTTATCCCATTCATTTGTAAAGTCATGACACTATGGCAGCACTGATAATTGCTTTGAGATGTCATCATAGTAGTGTATCATTTAATGTTGCTAACTCAAGCTTAATGTCACGGCATTATTTATCAAGGTTGATAAGAAATTAAAAAGCACACTGACGGCCCAATAATTCAAAGGGGTTCAGGTCCGCCATATCCAAGAGCTGCCATAGCCAAGGTCTGCTAAAGCCAGAAATGCCATTTAGAGCCTATCTCTATTCTTAACCCTATCACAAACTGGACCCTAACCCTAACCCTATCCATAACCCTCACGCTGTTTAGACTAGTACACTTTTAGACTAGTGAGGTAGGTAAAAAGTAAAACTCCCATAGTCAACAGCACTCTCTCACAGCTCTGTGTCTGTAGGGGCGGTGCTCATCTCCATTTCAAGGCCCTGAGCCACCAGTGAGCCGAAGCTCAGCTACATGGGCGGATTGGGCGGTAGGCCAGACCTCTCCCATGTACTGCCGTTACCTTCCCAGCGATGAAGCCGGTACCAAATTATACCGCTTGGTGACAGAGGCACATGTGTGTGAACAACATGCCCAAGGTTGTTACCTGGAAGTGAACTGGGCGAAACTCGAACCTGCAACCTCCGGATTACAAGTTCGAGACTCTACCGTTACACTACCAAGCCACAGTGAACTGTCCCCTAAAATACTGCTCTGACCGACCGACCATATAGTGTCAGCACCGATGATGAGATGAAAAAATTTGGACAACTATGCATTACTTACTGCCAAAACAGACACAGAGATAAACACATGCAGAAACAAACGGACAGACAGACAGACAAACATACCGTAGGGTATCAGAAGTGATTGTCAGATGAGCAAGTTTGGACAGCCAGGTTCCCCCACCAAGCTCCCAGAAGTGTGCTATGTCCTTGTCCTGTCAACACATATTGCATACTTAACTGTACTTAGGCCTTCATCAACACACAACTGTGCATAGTCTGCCATGTGCCAATTGCATCAACGTCAATAAAATTGCGATCCAGATTTTACAAAGTAAAATAAATAAATAAAGAATTCATTCTGCTTCTGAATCTAACTCACTGATGAAGCTCTGTTATTCTAAAAGACAGATATTTCTTGAGCAAATCCGTTGGAACTCCAGTGCTTCTCCAGCTGATCTATGGTGCAGGGCTATTAAGCACAAACATGGATCGATGCTTTGGCCTAGGCCAGCTATGCAATGATGATGACGATAATGATGACAATGGTGTACAAAACGCAGCAATTGTAACTGACCAGGTTTGTACCACGAGCACGTCGACCAAATGTGTACTCCAACGCAGTGGTTGGCTTGGGCGGTTCATTACGATCCAAGAACTGCAATATAATCGTTGACTTGCCCTGCATACATCAACAGCTGCCCAGTGCCTACACAGCACCTTTCAAGTCTTTTTGATATACTGCTGGAGCTACATAGGCTTGAGTATCATGTGACCATTCTAACAGTAACAAGCTGTAACATGAGTGTTAACTGCCCATTTTCTGTCTGTCGGTCTGTCTGTCCTCTACAGATTTCCAAATTAAAAACAAAATTAAAAATTAATGTTAACATGTCCCATGGTAGGAGTGTGCTAATTTTCAGTTCAAAAGTCAAAAGGTCAAAGTTCAAGGTTAGTGTTGCACTACTCTGGCCAAGTGGACGGCTGCATAATACGTCAACATTGGGCCAACATAATTTTCTAGTTGTCATCATCATTACTGAATGAGCTTTGACACAAGACAAGATGTTTAGCACCAGAATCATATTAATTTGGTGTTCAAAAATTTATGAAGTAGAAATAAAATTTCCTGAGCTGTACTTAAACTCTATGCAGTAATTAATTTGGTTAAGGCTTTAAAATTATTAAGTTTTAAACTCAACAAACTAAATTCTGTGTAGTCCAAAACTAACTAATTAATTTAAAAATTATTTTAATTAATAATTGATAATGATTTTATAATAAATGTAAATTAATTAAAAAATAGCAAAAATCCAAATAAAAATAAACTATTATAATAAAGGTGTAGCACTGTAGCTGCTGGCCAAGAAAGACAAACCCAACTATAAGTTAATTGTCATAAATTATCACAAATGATGGTAATGCAGACCGCATCTTTGCTGCCGACAAAAAGAATTGACTGTTCATCAATCTGCCCATCAGATGCTGCAACAAAACAGATTAAGACTCAAGTTTACACAAGAACAAAACAAGATGTAAGATATATTCCTAAAAATGCAACCACCACCAGTTGGACAGATAATTATAACTCAGCAACTGCTGAACAACACAAATGACAAAAACTAATATATAATACTCTACTACGCAAGTAATGAACATGTGTATCTTACACTGGGTATGCTTTGCAGCTTCAGCCAGAGCAAGATCCCATATTGTTGGTTGCTGATCCCTGTACAGTGGCACACAACATATGTGCAATAATAATAATAATAAATATACTGCAAAATGCATCAGATGCCCAAAGTCTTTTATGGTTACATCATTACGTGTCATATTAGAGCAATAAGCGCAATACAATACAATGCCCAAATGCAAGATGTTTGCAAGTAACAGTGTCCAAACAGAAACAATCCAAGGTGAAACAAAATCTGTTTGTAAACAGTTTGGTAAAGTACAACTTCAATGTAAAATTTAACATCCTTTTGTGTGCACTATACTTTAAGAGAGCACACTGTAGCAAATAAAAAACTGCCAAGAAATTCTAATTAGTGCTGCTGACTAATTAAACAGAGTTGAAAAATTTGTCTTTCTTGACTATTTATAACAGTTATGACTATCCAAAACAGCAATTAGCTTGGTGAGAAATGCTTAGGTTTTTGTCAATTATCACTTGTTTAGCGCACTGTGTGCCATAAGTGATGCAGAGCAACCATCAACATACGTAGCTGTGCCATGCTTGCTTTTCAATCCATCTTTCTTTGTAGATTCTTTAGGAGATTGCTTTCTAGACTTGAATGACTTCTTTCCACGATCTTTAGATTTGTAAGTCTCTTCTTCCACATCAGACATTTCTTCGTCATCCATTGTGAATCACCTTCAAAAACACTTGTGCTCATTTCTAGTACCACAATCTATACAGCATGGTAAAGTAAAAACATACAAAAAATGCACCAATACTGAATATAGGCCTAGCATCTGTTTACAAAAAATATGGCCAACTATGACATTTCATTCATAGGAGCTGATACAGCAACCAGTGATGTAAACAAGACTTTTGTCAAGATGAAGACCATGACTAAAACCAAAAGTTTTTTTCTGAAGACGAAGACCAAGACCAAGAAAATATAATTATAATAAGATACAACACAAAGAATACAATGGATAGACTGAGACTGAGACCAAGATCCTTTTCTGTCCTCACTCAGGACAAAAAGGGTCTTCGTTCTGATCAATAAGACACCTTGCTCTTCAGCACTACATATCACTGACAGCAACAGAATTCTTGTCAATCTTAAAAAGTTAGTTCAGTCACAAAGATTTTTAGGGCAGATTTATTCATGTCCAAGTTAACTTCTAGGTTACCAAACCTAGGTTATCTTGGTCGCGAGGTTAAGTCCAGAGGTTAACGCGTTTATTCATCGTAAAACTAACCAGAGTTTGCTAATCCGCGAGTTAAACCTCATTCATATAACCATGCCATGAATCAAGCGTTTCGACTGGCAGTAGTAGTCACGTGGCTGTTCATTCAGGCCTACTATAGGCTTATGAACTAAATGGTGTGTCTATGGGTAGTAGAGAATATTTAAATGGCAATTAATGTACAGTGTATTCCGACAGGATGCAATAAATGCAATACAACACATCTCAGCAACTGTGAAAATTACAATTTCAACACATAATCGTGATTATGATTATTACAAGAATTTTTAATATTGTCAGCTTTCCTGCGTATTGCCCCTATGTAAAAGTCGACTGTTCCACGTGAGGCACGCCGCGAGGTCAAGGTCACTGGCGAAGACAAGCCGCAGATGACATTTTCATTCACAGCAACATGGCAAATTGCATATGTAGAAAAAGTGCAATAATTTCGCTAACTATAATGATAGAATTAACTATGCAAAATGTTGTCACGGTTCTTCGTCCTCTGGTTCATCAATCTACGACTGTGAAATGTTTGCAGATATTGTTATTTACACGTTTCAGCTTCGACCTTGCACTAATTTGCCGGTTAACCTAGCCTAATGTTTAAGCCTTTCAATCTACGATTCAGTATCTGAAATCTGAGCCGTGCATAACAAGGCTAAGGTTAACCTCGGAAAATCGAGAGGTTAACTGTGTGAGTCAAGTCTGAGATAACCGAGAGAGTTAACCTACTGATGTGTCATAAATCAATGCAACAAAGGTTAAGTTTTGGAATTACCGACTTTACCCTAAAGGTTATCTTTAACCTGGACGTAAATAAATCGGCCATTAGTGGACCACATCATGCTCTATAATTACGAATTGAACCACACTGTCACCATGTCACTAGCCCAAATACCATATAATGTGGCAATGGCGTCATGCGGTTTTGGCTAGCCTTGTTATACACGGCAATGATCTGAAAATCGTATGACTAAATGCTTCAATATACAGCTAGGTTTTGGCCAATATTTACTCTGCGAGCTGACCAACTGCAAGACGGGATCATCTTGCTTTTAATGCCCCTTGACTACAGTGGTCAATCCCGGGGTTTTATGTTGTGTCTTCATAATACACTACTCCATAAATCCCGAGTTTCGCAAGATTTAAATATCTACGTAATCCACCTACTTCTACAGAAGTTATTCCTATATAATACCCAATATTCCAAAAATCTATCAAATTTATATCCTAGCAACCATAAACGCCCAGCAGGTTCGCAGCAAATATACAAAACAACATAACGTGCTAATAGCATTTTGCTGGGGTGCGACGAAACACCGTACCGGCCTCACCGACCGCACCGGCAGGAAATTACCGCACCGGCGCCTAAAACGACCAGTTCGAGCATGGCGACAGCTGCAGACGATTGGACGCTAGCCCTAACGGTAACCCTAACCCTAACCCTCGAACTGGTCGTTTTAGGCGCCGGTGCGGTAATTTCCTGCCGTTGCGGTCGGTGCGGGCGGTGAGGCCGGTGCGGTGTTTCGTCACACCGCATTTTGTTGTACACCAAAAATGTAACTAACTACATGTCATTTAAATTTTGCAAATTTGTTTTTTATTTTGTAATTTTAGTGTAAATTTTTGTGTTCCATGCAACACCTGCGCCCGATCAATGATTGTTGTTATTTGCTAAGGGGCGTGGCGTTTGTTTATGTTTATATTCTTGTTCAGTAATTTGGACAATTTAATATGATAAAGTTCTTTTTATTAGTGACTAATCGGGGTCAACCACGAATTCGAAAATACTATGACTATCCAGATGAAGAAATACAGTTTGAAACAGAATTGATAAAGAAATGCTTAACTCGAAATGAACATTTGGTACGCATGTCGACACATCTGTCAGCCGGTCGTCAGAATATGTGCAGACTGTGCCTGGGTTATTGTTAGATTTGGAAGAGCCGGAAAACGTTTTTAGACTGATAAGATTAGGTTAAGCCTTTAGGTACTGATGGTCTTGCGGAGGGCACACTGGCCGTGGCGTAGCCAGGATCTGCA
>Ga0209367_1013204_pt1 | contig 10671 bp, 6 predicted proteins | sample WorMetLIZISLAND2_FD_187412 | JGI IMG/M metagenome (GOLD analysis project Ga0209367, IMG submission 187412) | Marine gutless worms symbiont microbial communities from Max Planck institute for Marine Microbiology, Germany - Olavius geniculatus... ...
AAGTCACGTGGCCCGAACTCAAATGCATTGGTATACGCCGAACGCGCTTTGTCGACTTAGGGTAGGTCAACATTAGCGCTTATAACTTTGTTCATAGTGGACGGAATTTCACAAATTTTTTTTGTTCAACGCCGAAAGGATCGCTTTCGTGAACGCCGTTTAGATTATGTCGTTATCTTCATCGGTTCCAGAGATATTTACGCTCAAACTCGAAAGTTGTCGTAAATCGCACCGATTTTTGAACGTTTTTTGCCGTCCCAAATTTTAAGGGAGGTGGTGCCCCCAAAATTTGTACTTGCGTTAACACCCCAACTTAGAGCCGCGTCAAATGCCAAAGTTTCGTCGGGCTACACCCCCTAACTCCGAAGTTATAAGCGCTAATTTATTACATTTTGAGCCAATTTTTGACTCCCCCCCCTTTGAAAAAAGTTATAAGGGGGGCCGCCGTCCCCGGTGGGGGGTGCGCTAGTAAGACTTGGTGATTCTCTAGCGCGTGTAAAAATTTGGGGGCGCAGCACCCCCTAGGGGGCGAAATATGGTTTTCCGAAAAATGCGACTTAGGGTAGGTCAACATTAGCGCCTATAACTTGGTTCGTAGTAAACGGAATTTCACATAATTTTTTTGTTCAACGCGGAATTAACCGTATTTGATAAGCCGTTTAGGCTATGTCGATATCTCAATCCAGTTTAGAGATATTCGCGGTCAAACTCGAAAGTTGTCGTAAAACGTACTAAATTTTGGACGTTTTTTGCCGTCCCAAATTTTAAGGGGGCGGTGCCCCCAAATTTCGTACTTGCGTTAACACCCCAACCTAGAGCCGCGTCAAGTGCCAAAGTTTCGTCGGGCTACACCCCCTAACTCCGAAGTTATAAGCGCTAATTTATTACATTTAAGCCAACTTTTGACCCCCCTTTGAAAAAAGTTGTAAGGGGGGCCGCCGTCCCCGATGAGGGGTGCGGTAGTAAGACTTGGTCATTCTCTAGCGCGTGTAAAAATTTGGGGCGCAGCACCCCCTACGGGCCGAAATATGGTCTTCCGAAAAATGCGCTTTAGGGGGGTACGATTTCACATCTAAATCTCCAAGGTCACTGGACCAAACTTCACCGGACTTGATTCGCCTAACGCGGGAGGAATTGCGATAGACGGAATGACTATCCGATTTTGAATATATTCATCCGTTTCGGAGATATTCGCCGCCGAACTTCGAAGTCATCCGAAATCGGGCCAAATTTTGCATGTTTTTCGCCCCTGAAATTTTTTCGGGGTGCGCCCCCAAAAATTTTAGACCGGCATTATAAAATTCGGCCTAGTACTGACCATCGTGCAAAATTTCACGCCGGTCGGCTCACGCATCTCGGAGATCTCGCGAGGAAAGAAAAAAACATCTGCGCTAAAACATAAGCCCGCTCCGCAAGCTATCGCTTCCGGGCGGACTAATAATGCATGCTACTGATGCATGCTCGCATTATAAAGCCACGAACATGGCAGAGAGTTTCCTGTCAGTTACGAGAGGTGGGAGTAGTAAGTTATGTCCTAGGGGTTATGTCAGAGAGGGGGTAGGTCCTACCTTTTTCTGCTGCTGTGGATACCTGGTCTGTCGATCGTCGTATAGTTGGCGGAAAGCGGCGGACACTCGCGAGGCATATACTGACCAATGCGTGTAAAGCTATCAGCCCGTCGCTCGTGGATTTCTCGTTAGTGTAATTGGCTTTGCAGATTTGCGGCCGTGCAGTCCATGAATGAATCTTCAGCTGACTGTTGCGGAAACGATATATACAGTTGCTGGACAGTAATTGCGGGTGTAGAATAGCTGTAGTTGGAAGTTCCAGTGCTGCGTCGGAACTTCCGACGCAGCACTGGAACTCAGAACTGAATCTTTATTGTACCACTTTTCAGGAACTTATTAAACCGTCAGCTGACTGCAAGACTCCCGTAACTGTCAGTTACGTAAGTGTCAGTTATGGGAGCCTTGCAGTCAGCTGATGAAACAAAGGTGGAAAAACGTTATGTATAGAACGTATCTTTAGCCAATTTGTACACTGATCGCCAGCTTGACAGTAAAAAACATAACAAAGTTGCATGCAAAAACTCCGAGCTACTGGAGAATTTTGAAGGTTTAATTGGTGTAGTACAGAAAAAACGCTTTGCGACTTAATGCGAGTACAGAAAATCAAAGATCAACTCGTGATCTAGTGCACTAAGCTACCGCTTGACGCCAATTTGACAGAAGTTGTCTATTTTTTCCGGCGGCGACGCGTATAATCTGATATTGGCTTAGCCAAAAACTTTTCCCGCTACGGTGGCTTGCGGAAAAAATGGTGACGGCGGTTAGGTCTGTGGCAGCGCTCTTTTGAGTCTTTCTGTTTTAAAGTTTGTTCATCAGAAGCCTGGTCAGTATAAGTCGTTTATCTGTTGCAAGCAGAAACACGAATACATTTTTGTCCTGTAACTCAGATGCAACACGTTTCATTGCGTGGAATTATGAATGCGCGGAAACGCGCTGCGGGAAATCGTCAACAAATCGCCGTCAGACAGTGAGACTATTCCACTCCATAGAAGACCCGTTTGTTTAACTCATAAACAGTCTTGCTAAATGCCCCCAAAATGTGAGTTCATCTCTTTTCTTTCAGTGAATTGAAATACACATTTGTTATCATTTGTGGCACTCTCATATCTGCTCATGCTATGGCGTACATACTGACGACGTGTACACTGTGTCTCAAAAACATCCCCAACATTTTCGACTGTAACTTAAAAACCGATTGTCAGATTTTGATAATTTTTGGTACGAATATTCACAGCACAACTTGCCATCAAATGCTGTTCAGTTTTTTACCTCACCCAACATTTGTTTTTGCACTACCTGGGGAAAACACAACCAGCGAAATATCACTTTTTATCCGATGCGATATGATTGCTTAATTAACATAACGCATAAAAACACATTTTGTTCACATTTCTGACACTTTGGCTGACATTTCATCCAGTTGTCCATTTTTTAATTGCCTGCAGTAAAATTGTTTGAAGTATTGGGCCACTGTGTGAACACAGGCAAGGAGACGCTTTCTCCATTCATTGACAGCAATATCTATAATGTTCTGCTTAAGACCAATCCAGGCTGTACCAGTCGCTTCTTGATTTCACAAGCATTCCTAAATTTTATCTGGTAGACACACTGCTGCATGACAGTCAAACCTTGTATAAGACCGGCTGTTGGAGCCCCCAGGTTAGGATAGAGGGAATTTATCGACGTTTTTTCATTAATTTTAACACGTATCATGCTTGGTCTGATTTCCCCAGGTAGTGCAAAAGCAGACGTTGAGTGAGGTGAAAACTAAAACAATTATTTAACAGCCAGTGGTGTCAGAAATATTTTTGCCAAAAATTATTAAAATCTGCTAATCTTTGTTCAAGTTACGATCGATAATGTCGGCGATGTTTTTTTCAGGTTTTCTGTTTGTTTCAACACGTTTCGCTTGATCTGATTTCCCTAAGTAGTGCAGAAGCATACATTGAGTGAGGTGGGAAACTGAACAGTCATTTGATGGCAAGTTGTGTCGGGAATGCGCTTACCAAAAATTATCAAAATCTGGTCGTTAATTTTTTAAAGTTACAGTCAAAAATGTCGGGGATGTTTTTTTGAGACACAGTGTACTGTACCTACATGTATACGAATGTTTTATACGTGCTGCAATGCTCAACTCGACGCTTGACAGTGCGTTCAGAGATGATTACAGGTCAGTTAAATAGTGTTCACTGACAGCTAACGAGCAACCGACGTGTCACTGCGGATTGATGAATGAGTCGAATGCGTTACACACGCGAGCAGCTAGGAGTTGAAAACAATTTTGTACAAACGAGCAGCGTCCGTCATTGTATAATCCACAACTAGACGATATAATGCGGGGGCTGCAGTATTGATCTATATAAATCTGGTATAAAGCATAACTGTCTCAGCGCGGCAGCTTGAACGACGGCATTGCACACGTATAGACTGTGTATGAAGTGTTTGTAGCTTTTTATGAAAACCCCATGGCAGAGCTACGGAGCGTCACCTGCCATATGGGATTATAGTGTTACCTGCCACCAAACACAGGTGAACTCGCCCCGTCTTAACCCCAACCAGACAGGTCGGTAGGCTTACTCGATTTATCTATCCCAAAGGGATGGAAGGCTGAATTGATCTATTAGCAGTAGTATTGTATGACAATTTTACAAAACATATGAAAGCATGAATGCAGCTGCAAATATTTTACTATCTGAATAAATACTGGATGTGTCTCGCGTTTTTCCTTTGCGTGTAAATGTAAGATCTTAGCACCAATGCATGGAAATGAATGAAATCCTGTTAGATGTAGGCTTAGCACAGTCTAATACGAGCTTAGGTTAGTTCAAACCAAATCACATTTTTTAATGTATTGTCTGCTGCTGCGACTTTTATATTAAAGAGGGCATCAAGCTGTGCTTTGGTGGATAATTAGTCGCCAGTAACGAGACAAAGTTTTGTCATCTGTTTGGGTTTACTGGTCATTTCAGTCGTCTGGCGCCAGCATGTCGGTCCCGTGAAAAGCTACCTACTGCTGAGATAGGTTCAAGTCAAGACAGTGGCCTGGGGCGCCGGCGTTATTAGCTGTACCGCCACAGACACGTGAGTGGTGCTTTGCCTGCGAGACATCGTTTGGCAGCACGCGGCGTGTAAATTACCTTCGACATTCGTTCGGCGTCCGCACCATTAGCTCCATAACTAGCGAGGCCGTAGCAGATGAAGGGTTAATCAGACACCTCCAATCCACGTGTGTCCATTCCCGGCAGGGATCCAGTCAGTTATTGCTGGCGCTGGAATGCAGTACGTGACGGATTCGGCGCGGCTAAAGATGACCAATGTTGTCTTGCTTTCTCGTTGCTCTCTAAGTAAGTAAACAGACACAACGAAGACCGCCTGTAGTGAAGTGTAGCTACTGTAGGGGTACCCGGGCTGGAAAAGCTATGTTCTGGGAGAAGTTATTAGTTTTTTAGGTTCATAGACTTTTTGGTTTTTTAAAAGAAATTTTTAAGATTTTTAGATTCTTGTGTACAAAGAAGACTGGACACAAATTTTAAGACCCATACGAAATTCTTCGTGTCACACCGTTTCTGTTGAGTGAATGACGAGTCAGAACTCAGAAATCACACAACATGAAATTAAATTTAATTTGTATTATCAATTGCCCAACAGATAAAAGCCTATAAATATTTAAAATTTGGATTTTTGAACTTTTTCAAGGCTTAGGTAAGTAGAATCAAAATTGTTTCATGCAACGAAATTTTACTGATCGAGGATTTGAGTACAATCAGTGAGTTGAATAGAATCAACTGATTGAGTGCTTCAGTGGCGTTCGTGCAGTCGGCCTTAAATCTGCTTCTGTTCCTCGCGGTTTTGGCGGCGTTTCGCTGCAGTAATCACAGGCAGTTTTCCAATCATCATCATATACGCATCGGACAATTACTTCCGGCACGCATGCATGGCCGGTGCGGTGAATTCAGGACATAATCTCTTCCTGAATACGGACCTCCATAGTGGAGAAAAAATAAAAACATTACCTGATAATGGTTTTTGCGTACAAGAACTAGCGATGTGCGTGTGTTTGATCGATCTGTTAGGGTCAGGAGTTTGCCGAGGCTTACAAGCTTGAGTACCAAAGGACCGAGTCGGATCCTTGGAAACGCTTCCACGACAGGAAAGGCGGCGAGGTCAGTGTAGACGAACTTATCGACACTTGAGTTTCATCGAAACTATGTGAAATAGCCTGCACTGATTCAGATTCGGCTACTGGCTGACATTGTGCACTCTAAATATGCACTCTAAATATATAATATGCACTAGCACACTGCCACTGCCTGATATAATTGACACGTAATTTAGTAAAAAAAATTAGTAAAAACAAAAAAGCTTCGTATTTTTTGTACCTTGCAACTTGCAGCAACAAATTTCTGTAGGCTATAAAGTATAGTGCGCCCGGCCTTTGGTTTTGTTTTTTTTATTGAACTGGCGTCTTCGTCACGAAGACCAGACAAGACGCTGAAAAGCAATGCTAGAACCGTTACGCTTAAAGAAAACACCGTATAAAAGTATTATTCAAGGCCACTGGCGTCGCCAGCTACGGCGCATTGTGACGCGTGCCCTCTCGACTTCACGCTATTTAATTTCAGGTCACTTCACAAACTTTTACATTCAGCTCAGCATGATTGCATCTTCAGTAAAAACAGTATAGCGTCGGCGTATTCTGCATATTCTGGGACACCAGCTCCGCTGTTTAGTGCATGAATTTCGCAATATGTTGGTGTGTGTCTTGCATAAAATCCTGGCGACACCACTACTGGTTAATGTGCCGCAATGGTTGACTGACTGACCGTTCAGTGTGAATAAGGTCGATGGTTGCAGACTGTCTTTGTGGATAGCGGACTCGACTGGATTGACGATTTAGCTGGGACGCTAGCCTATTATCGTTCTCTTCTTCCGTTCTTTCTGTGCGTCAGTGGTTCAGTAGTAACGCTATCCATTCTGTGCTGCGTCGAGCGGCTGGTTATTAAGCTGAGCACTCATTGACGCCGCTGTCGGCGGATGTGCCAGAAGCACTGACAGTGATCGGATTACAGCGGAGCCCCACTGACCAAAGTGACCAGTGACCACTAGGCGTGGGATCGAACATACCGGCGCCCGACTGGCGTCTGTCTTCTGCCTGACTGGGCATATAGTTCTCGCCACCCACGACGTTTTGGCGCCTCTGTTGTCCCGCTAATGACGCCGTACGCTCTGCTTTACATCAGTGCCCGCACTGTGTCAACAGTGTACTCTGGTGTAAATCCAATAATCTTGACCTAAGGAAAAAGCGTTAGTTTTTTCTGTTATTTTTTCGTACGACTATAATCGATGACAAGTTGACAACGGCCGAGTCACACCTGTCTTCGGCTTAAAGAAAGAACTAGCGTTCAGTTCTTTCTTCCTTCCAGATCCGCTGAGAGCCACAACGGCGCCCGGGGTAACATTCTCGCGAGGCTTTTCTGAAGAGAAAATTTTTGAATTTTTTTAATGGTGCATTTTGGTGTACTTTATGTTTTTGAGCGACGGCGGGCCCCCGGGCCCAAACGTAGCGGGGCTCAAGGTAACTTGCGCCTCCACTCTTTTTTTTCACGGACCCGCTTCCTTCTTTCTTTTAACGGATTCACTGAACACAAAAAATGTATTTAGTTGACGTCTGCCCGTCTGAATGGTTAATGTACACGTCATATCAGTTGTTGGTTATATTTTACAAACGGTATTTATTGGTGGACATTTTTCACGTTTACCCTGAGATTCACAGTTCTATCATATCAAACGCACGTATGGACGTTTCAGTTATTTGCTGGCAACATCAACACTTACATCGCGGAGCTGAGAGAGATCAACCCGCCGATTATTGCGCGGAAGATTCGTCTTATTCCTTATAGCGACCACCCACGAACAATTTGTCTTCGACTGGAACTGTACGGCTGCGCCTGGCGAGGTATCAGATGCGTTCTCTGTTGCCTTCGTTAATTACAATTTTACAAACACTGCACATCGGTATGGCAGAGAGACGGCAAGCGGCATATCGTTTAAATGGATTGTACCACTGGTAAATTTGATTTTTATTCGTTTATTTATATGCGTCATCAAATTGCATGTAGGCCTATTCGCGATGTGGATAATTCTGATAAACGGCATTGTTAATTGGACAGCGTGGCTAACTGCAGGTTCAGCGTAAATTTTCTTTATAGGTGTGATAAACTGAAATAATCGAAATTCAAGTGAATAATTATGTAACATCTATACATAGCCTATAGATATGTATATCGACTATGCCTGCAGTCTTCAAATGACAAGCAAGGTAGAACACTTTTTCAATGGTTATACAGTGATAAACAAATGTCGGCAAGTTTTAGTCACTGAACAGCTGAGTTAACGTGGCTGCAAACGTTGCATTACATCGGGCATTATCATCTAAACCTGCAATTACTGTGTTAATCTTGAAGTAGTTGTGCTTCGATGACACATTAATTGATTAATCGATATATCGACGTATATACAAAAAGTGGACCAAAAAGTAAGCTGGAAACTGTTGTCTACATCTGCGATAGATATCGACCAATTTTCAAAATTGCTTTTCACTGGCGCACTCTGCGGAAAATTTGCAAGTAGACATTTTTTACATAGCACACCACAACTTAACTGCGTCGTTACACTATTTTGTGAAATGTAAGCATGTATGCACGGCGTAGACGGCGTGTTGTCGTACAACATGGCACAAGGCGAGCGGCGAGGCAACGACGTTGATCTCTATGATTTCACTTACGACGGTCGCGTCACTGACAACTATCTGACCGGTGGACTCGGCCAGCTGACCGACGGAGTCGAGGGACACCACAACTTCCGCTTGGATCCCGACGACTGGGGACATAAGGTTCGCTTGTACTGCATTTTCTGTAGCGGCCTTAGCATTTTTGCTTTGGAACATCACTTTATCGCGTGCTGTTCAGCAGCTTCAGCTATATCTGCAATGTGCGTGGTTGTCTCGACAAACTTTTAAGCGAAAACTACTTAGTTTACTACTGTATCTTATGCATAATGTAACGCAGACGGTAGCGCCTCTGTATTTCAAAACGTCAAGATGCTATAGAAATTTTGTTATCTCGCCAAAGACGGCGGAATTTGTGCGATATACCCTGTGCTTGTTTGTTTGTTTGCTTGTTAGCAGATCACAGAAAAAGTTACAGGCGGATTTGGCTGAAATTTTTAGGGAAAATTAGACTTAGTTCAACCTAGAGCTGATTGGATTCTTGTAGTGATCTGGAGAAGCATCTTGATCTAAGATCGGATTCAATGATTTTTTTACGATTGCGAGATGAAGCAAACCTTCCTCGAATACACTGCTGCCATCTGGCGAACACAGAGGAAAAAGTCGACGTATCGTTGGCGGAGGTTTGCGCTCTCTGAGTGCTCTTTTAGATATTATTGTAATGTTATTAACTTATGTATTGTTGTTGTTATCATTATCATTGTCGTTATGAAGGGTTACGAGTGGGTGGGCTGGCGCAACGACAGCACAGAGCGTCCAGGCAGTGAAACGGGATACGTCGAAATCGTGTTCGAGTTCGAGCGAGTGCGCAACTTCACCGCCCTGCGTTTCCACGCCAACAACATGTTCAGCAAAGACGTCCGGGTATTCCGGCGAGCCGTGCTCTGGTTCAGCGTGACCGGACGCATCTACCGCGACCAGTCGGCCGTCGTCTTTGACTACATGCGAGACACGCTCATCGAGTTCGCACGGAACGTCATCATCACGGTGCCCAACCACGTCGCCCGCTTCGTCAAGGCACAGCTCTACTTCGACGCTCGCTGGCTCATGATCAGCGAAGTCCGATTCGAATCCGGTAAGAAACGTGCACACTTAACTCGTCATGCATGGCGCCGTTAGGATCTAGAGCGAGGGAGTTAGTAAGAGATAGTTATTAAACTGTCACACAACTTACTTTTTAATGTTTTTTACTAACACAGATTGCTTGTAGGGCGTATACGTATTTGCATAACACTTTGTGCAGCTTTGTCAATAGCAGCGGGATCAATAGCACCGAGTCGACTAAAATAGGTTCTGTCGCCAAACAGCCGTAGATAAGAGGGCAGCAGCGTGATTGGCGGAATTAGATAATAATTTGAGTGTTTAATATATCGATTGGCAAGGACGGACTGGACGGCTATACAGTAACAGTATAGGTCTACAGTTGCGTGCGTTCTGGTGTCACTGTCGTTGTCAGTTTTCGTCGTCGATCGTCAGACTGATCGATCGGATGTAAAAACTGAACGCTACGCTACGGCGCACACGCGATGCCAGCGAAATAGGCCTATATATACATGCCGTTAATTACCGCAAACAACCGAATCCAAAGCCCGCCGACTCAACTGCTGCTATTGATTTAAGCTGCGCGTTGCGCCGCGGCGTCCCTTCAGATATCGCGCCGCCGGGAATCGATTTTCGCGACCCGTGCTTACATACTGCGCTGGTGTGTCTGTCTGCGGCAGCAAATCATTGGCCAGTGGTCTATATTCCTCCGGCGGGGGACCGTGCAATTCCCTCAACAGTAATGAGCCCTGTTTGACACGCTACGTTTTCGTTTCTGCAGTAAACTAACTCAGTTTAACTACATATACTACTGTATATACGGCTCAGGAAAGCCTATACATAAACGTTTACGCATGCGGCTTTAGATACTGTTTTATGTGTGTTTCAAAGTCAAGCAACTTCTGAAAAATGCACACCACGTGTATTGTCATAGTCAAAACGCTCACTGCGTATAGTTTTGTATTTATTTCAATCTTTGCCGAAGTCTGATGTAAAGTTTTAGGCTAATTTGCCCTGTATAGTTCCACTAAGTTATATCTTTATGTTTCTTTTTTATATTGGGACGAAGAATAAATGTCAAATGTCAAGTTCACAAGGGTCAGTCAACTCTAGCAGGAAATGTATTGTATCTGTATTGTAGTCGCGTGACATAACATAACATATTCGTTTAATGGACAAAGTTGACAAATGCAACTTGTACAAATAGAATAGGTATAGTTACACACTAAAAGTTAATAAAAACGACATGACTAATAACTGTCCTTATATAGCATG
>Ga0209367_1013207_pt1 | contig 10670 bp, 3 predicted proteins | sample WorMetLIZISLAND2_FD_187412 | JGI IMG/M metagenome (GOLD analysis project Ga0209367, IMG submission 187412) | Marine gutless worms symbiont microbial communities from Max Planck institute for Marine Microbiology, Germany - Olavius geniculatus... ...
CCTCGGTCACAGCCGCCGACCCGTGGTCCGCGATCATACATCGTCAGGACACCGCCCACGTCGTGACTTCTGCCGCCGTCGAGCACGGACAGACGGACCAGCGACAGAGTGAAGCGGACTTGTCTGAAACAGCCTCGACGTCGAAATCTACCGCGTCGTGGCTGGGAGAAGCAATTAATTAATTAATCAGAAACGTTCTCGTAGCAACAAATTACTTCAAGGTTAATATCAACAGATTTAGATGATGGTGTCCATGTATGATTTTCTAGAGAGCAGATTGACCAATTCGAGAAAATAAGCGAAGATATACTTGTCTGGAACGGCCTTAACGTCCTGTGTGCGCGAAAAACCAGCAGGGACACGGGACGAGCGCGGCCGGGTAGAGTTGATTTGTCTGGAACGGCTTCGACGTCTTGGTGGCCGGGAGAGGCTGTCATTACATGCACGTCAAGCGGGATTCCGCCGGCTGAGGTGTTTTCGGCGCAACAGCAGCAAGGCACGTTCCAGACTCCGCAGCAGCAGGACGTGATAGGTGTACCGGACGACACGCAGAAGTTGATTGATGACGCGAATGACAGGTCAATCTTGTAGTTGGACGACTGCTCACAGCAGTCTTTGACGCTGCCGACACGACGCTTCGCTGCAGCCAGCAGAACTCTGCAGGCGCGATGTGTTACGTTCATCCATACCTCCGTCCTCCCGTCTTTCTTTTACCCTGTAGCACAGCTGCTGCGACTTACATTATTGAACGCTGCAGACGGACGGATTCAATCGAACACTTGTCATTATGACGTCATTAGATGGCCCCGCTCAGGTACAGCAGCAAATCGCCGCCCATGAGGCCAGGACAGCATTTATCTGACAACCGAAAGCGCATGCATGCACCAAGCTGAATTCCGTGTTTACCGGACAACGCGTGATATTCATTCGCCGAAATTACCGGTCCACCCTGTATTTTGGGATTGATAGGTTTGTTCACGCTGAGGGAAGTACAAGAAACGTAGACCCAGTGACAGCAAATGACATTATCGAAAATCAAAAACAAAGCGACATCTTTCGTGTTTCCGTTTTTCCGTTTCTTCCTTCTACGTGGAACTTATTTCGTCTGACTTTCCACAGATTGTAAATATAGATAGCAGCAAGACAGCAAGCAGTTGTTCAGCGCTTAGGCTTCCCGTGATGCACCATCACATCACGTGTCAGAACCGAAAAGTCAGACTCGGGTGACGTAATTTGATGAGTTACTGCAACTGATATTTTAGGCCCCAACTTCATTTGCTTTTTATTTCTTCGATATTGTTGATTTGACATTCAACATGCTGTAGCAGTTGTAGGACAAATTCAGAACAAATCAAAGACCTACAACAATTCCGCAGCATTCCAACTTTGGGCTTTAATCAGCACGGGTCATGCAATATACTAGTTTAGTTGCGCTGTTGCGGGCGGAACGCCCATCCGGTTGTCGTACCGGCTCAATGTAGCGCAACGCGTAGGCGTATTGTCCGTTGGGGATTGGGTTAGTCCGGGTCGGTATCACTGGTGCTACATCACGGAGTCCAACTGACGGTCCGCAGGGACACACAACGTCCCGACCGACCGACCGCGAGTTCAATACGCTCTCCAAGGACACGCACTGAATTAACGCAACGATGAATCATCGACGACATGACAGAACTGTTTCGAGTCATCCAGCTTGTCCGTCTCCATTGAAATCGCCAGAGTATTGACGATTTGAGGTTGGGGAGGCAACGAATGGGAGCCAGTTAAATTACATGCATATTGTGAACAATTAAGACAAATGTGAAAAGCAGTTATTTCAGTTGTACAGTTTCTAGACTTTTTCATAAAAGCTGTACATTTGCGAGTGTCACAAAGTTACGAAATCTGCCAAGCACGTTGTTTACACACTAGCTACTAATAGACGTAGTTACGTAGCTAATTAGTTAAGTCTGTATTTTCTCTGTAGCTAATTGGCTGGTTGTCACTTGCATGTCAGTAGTCGGCAAATGAGCTTCGAGCGACGTGCAGCAAAAAACTAGAAAATGCCGTGCGTCTTAATTACAGGGTGGTCGATAAAAAGTAAGCGATACCCACTACAGGGTGAGGCAAAAAAAGTGGACCCCTAAAGTTTTTCGCCGTTTTCTCATCAACCGTTTGGGATTTTAATATGAAGTTTTACAGCTTTATTTAGTGAAACCTTCTACATCCAATTATCAAGTAAAGTGTGATTTCGTTGAAAAAAGACAAATTAAGTTATAGACTTTTTAACATGACCTCCTACCGATTTTTCAGCATTAAAAATGTTCAAGCTAAAAATGCTATTTAATTTTCAACGATGTTATTAAATTGGTGTTGCAGCCGGAACATTTTTGAATGCTGAAAAATCTGTAGGCGGTCATGTTAAATAATCTGTAACTTCGTCGTTTTTCAACAGAGTTAAATTTTACTTGGTTGTTAGATGTAGAAAGTTTTAGTAAATAAACTTGTAAAATTTCAAATTAAAATTCCAAACGGTTGCTGAAAAAACGGCGAAAAACTTTAGGGGTCTACTTTTTTCTGCCGCACCCTATAGTCATAATAGTGAAGATTGACGTAGTGAGCTAACGTTAGTCGATCCTGAACGCATGACTTAGCAAATGATTCAGCCTGAAATATTTGCAAATGAAACGTTTAGGCTTATTAGGAGTAGTATTTTTAACAAAAAATTTGAGCTAATGTTTACGAGACGCGCGAAAGCCTATACCGGTTCAGTAGTTTAGCTGAAAATTGGGGTGTTCACGCTAAGTTAATATACAAATACCAAATTTTCTATCTGGATCGCATAACGATAGTTCCGTGGCGCCACCTTGTGGATGATATAAACTTGTGTCGCAGCCCGAAATCACCAAAAATCCATAAAACCCCTTATTTTGGCTTTCAAGGTCATTCAAGATCATTAAATTCGAAGCCAATCGAGAGCCAGTGTACGACTTTCTCTTAGTGATTAATAGTAACCTAGTTTCTATCTCGCACAGTTACTGAGATAAAGCGACTTATTGACCAAAAATCGCAAATTTTGCTTACCTCCTTTCATTTAGCGCCTTTTTCGGGGTGACCCCCTTCGAATTTATGAAAAAGTTTTACGGTTCTTGAAACTAGAGTCTTCCGGGCAGCCGTTTTCGACTGATCCATTCGTATGACAGACGGACGGACGGACGGACGGACAGACGGACAGAATTGCCATGGCTAAGACGCGCTGAAAGCAGTAGCTGCTTTCGCGCGTAAAACACAGTTTTGTCTCGGTTGTAAAATTTTTATCAGTATATAATTATACACTGTGTTCGGTAAAAAAAACTAACCCCCTAGACATCGTGCAATAAAAATGCCAAATTTCAAACGAATTCGAACAAAGTTTCATACGCTTAATTTTCAATAAATTTTTGAAGCGATTGCCAAATTTCGTTGAAAAATATTATTTTTGGCCAAAATTATTAGACGTTAAATAATGATAACAAAATATATCCGTTACCAATATGGTGTTACACAAGTAAAATATTATACACTTGTGTACACTTGTGTAACTTTAACAAACAACATCTGATTCTGGCAAAATTTTACACCAACAATGCATCGTTTATTGGCAATGGAAATGCTGAATTTCAGCTAAATCTGTCTACGCAAAAATAGTTACAACGGCTTTTGTAAGATCGCCTCAAAATGTGAAGTGTCCAGTATTAGGCAACCGTTTGTTTAATCCTGACATTGTCCACGGCTTGCTGGGAAATTCCGCTATAAACTTTTAGCAGCATACTTTTTCTTTTGTCTCAGCAGTTTAATTAAAACATGATCGTCTGCAAAAACGCCATTTTGTCATTGTTTGTGTTATTTTGATTGCATCAACAAACGTCACTTCTGCTATATAGGCCTAACACCATATTGGTAACAAAAATATTTTGTTATCGATATTTAACATTTAATAATTTTAATAAAAATATTTTCAACGAAATATTGCAGTCGCTTCAGGAATTTATTAAGGATTAAGTGTACAAAACTTTATTCAAACTTGTTGAAATTTGACATTTTTATTGCATGATGTCTAGGGGGTCAGTTTTTTTACCGGACACAGTGTATATCAACTGTACGTTGTCTCAGCGAAGAAAAGTTTGATTTAATCTAATAAAAATTTATATATTTTATATTATACGGCCAGAATTAACCGCAACTGATGAAGCGTAGGCCCCTGCGATAGAACGGCCACAATACTGGTCTTTTTTGTAAATATACTTTGGCTGACACAAAAAGTAAGCCATCAAGTTTTTGTCGTAACGAAATAAAATTGGCCTAACCGATTTTTGAAAGTATTTTCGTAGCACAATCGCCGACAGCCGATCTGCAACTTATGTAACATCAAAAGTCGATTTCATGTCAAACGCGGTGCTACACTACCTTGTAATATATTAATATTTTAAAAACTTTAAATTATTACTTTACAACGTTTAAATATAGTAAAACGTTTAATATGTGTCGAAATTTTTAGATGTTATTTTATTGCAAATTTATCACAATTAAGTTTGTATTTGACGAAGTTACAACCAGTTTACGTTTTTGGACCACCCTGCAAACATTTTGTAGGCCAACCGTAACAGTTTTGCATATCAAGTAGAATGTATAGTTGGTTGTATAGAGTCCGAACACATTTTTGCGTCTTTTACTGCTCCGTGAACATTTTGCGTCTTCCAATTTCATTGTTTGTCAGTTATGACTGTTACGTATGTACATTTGAGTCACTTTCACTTGATATTAAAACTTTTTCGATTAAAAAAACTTTCTGACTGAAACTGTTCTACACGATAGTTATCGTAATAGGGGCCTTTAATGATGATGATGATCATCATTATGATTCATGTAGAAAGTACACGCTCAGTTTGTAACACAAATTTCTATGTGGGTTACATTGTGCTTGCAAGTACAAAATTGTAAAAAGATCGTTCTTACCAGTTCAAAATTCCCAAAATATTTTTAAAAATTTTCTATGTTTAAGCACGGTTTAGATTTAGCATGACATATAAGTAAGTAAGTAAGTAAGTAAGTACGTGCATATTTAAAGTGCACAATGTCAGCCAGTGGCCGAATCTGAGGCACTTGGCTGAGCCGCTAGGGGAAGCAGTAATGTTCATCATCATCATTTATTTGGTAGAAAGCAGAAGACACGCAATAGTAGTTGCAACAGACACACAGGAAACACAAGGCTAGGTAGCTAGCACTTACAGTGACCCTTAATAAAACAAAAACAATCTAAAACATACACATAAAACATACACATGAAACACGCATTTGTGAAAATAAGACAAACAGCGGACTCGAGGCTGACTTGAGTATAGGTTACTGATTTGAACTACTAGTAAGATGGTTAGAGAAGTCAACCAACTGGATAGAACCGTAAAATGTTTTGCAACATTTATGCATCATCAATTTATTTTATTTTACGTGCAACCTTGTTGCTTTAAAGTAAAACGTATGCCATTTTTCAAAACCACTGAATGATTAAGCCCAAATTTCACTATCGGATTTGTTGCGCATTTGTTGTACATCTTGTTGCAGAACAAATCGAAGTAAGTGGGGCATGGGCTGATGCCGCCATAGGTGTAAAAATTTAATGGCGCGGTCACCGGTTGTTCGCTTATGACGCGCGTGATTTTGACCTTTGACATGAGACGAAGAAACGCTAGCTGTGATGAATAATAGATAAATGGCAAAGCCAACCTGTTCGCGAAAATTAAATTCACTGCACCCGTAGGACGTCGCTGCATGACGCATATCGGCCGAAGAACTGCGGCCGGAGGGAGGTTATATTTTCGGACCTGTGTTCGACTGTTCGTAGAATTACCCAAAAAGTTATGAAAATAAACGAATTTTGATGAAATCTTGTGCAGAGGTTAAGCATGACCAAAAAAGTGGTTAAATTTCGGTGACGAAAAGTCTGAATTCTTTTTCTGTAACTATGAGCGGAACGGTGCCGTACAGACCACGCGATCACGCTATCTGTCGCAATAACCGACATCGGTGATGCTTTAAAACAGTGCCGCCCACAACGGGAAATTTTCTAAGGGTGCTGATTTCACAGCAAGCTACATCTACTAACACATGGCGATGGAGAACCTGGGCCTCATTAACTTTTCAGCACTGCTTATAGGCCTATTGGTAATCTGGGCCAGAGAATTACCGTTGCTGGCAACGACAGAGAGGCTCGGTTTTTTTATTAGGTCTATAACGTAGGCCTATTTCTGTGTCAAATCAACGTTTTATAACTTTCTTCCTTGTGCTATCGTCAATGTTTTGTGACTTAATAATGAAAATTGCCTTCCTTTAAAATACGGAAGAGATACTGCGAATGCGGTCGTTTTTGAATTAATGAAAATATTTCGGTGAAATTTTCAACGACTGGCTACAACAACAAGCTATTCCACCGACAACGTGAAATTTCGTTGTCGAGAGACTGAATTTGTTCATCGCCATCATCACGTTCACATCATCATGTTCGTTTATTTATATAAGTCAACAAATGCAACATGCTAATTAAGTGTACAAAATTAACTAAAACCTAATACACAGATTTTTTTAAAAACGTTATAAAAGGAAACAGTAACGATAAAGATAATTTTATTGGTATGCGCAGCAAAGGTATACAAAATAAAAACAACAGAGATTACAAAATCCGAAACACAATAATGACAATAATAACTATAATAGAAAAACCAAAACTTGGTAAATCATACATTGTTAAATCAGTTACCATGCAGTTACGTGTACAGAACACTGAAAGCAGAAGGCCATAAACAAGAATTACTGTATAGCTAATAGAACAGTAGCCTAACTAATAATAATTTCGCGCCACGCTGTATTGGGCAGTGGCAGATGTGGTGTTTCTGCGATGCGAGAGTGAACGCACGGCACACAGGTAAGATGATGATGATGATGATGCCTATGGTGATGGCGTCATCACCTGCGTAGAGAGAAAGGTGTTTGCTGTTAGCCGCGGGCTGAGCAGTACCGGCGCGCCGGTGACTGCTGCAGCTGAACCATCAGAGATGTACGGCAACGCTAACTTACTCAACATTTCATCAACGATTACGTAAATAAATTTACCGTGCAATGGTGGCAAACCGATAAAATAAAGAATAAGGTTTAAACTTCACTTCAGATTTGTTTCGGATTTCTTGTACAACGCTATGTAGAACAAGCTGCACGACAAATTCAGTAAAGATGAAAACAGTTGTAATTGCAAACATAAGAATCCAATAGTTATAAATAGTTATGTTTTACTAAGCACTTAATTATGTACACGTATATGGTATAACCTAAAGCACAACACTGAGAAGTAAGCATCAAATTCGTGTTGTTTACGATAAACGCGATAACGTGTTTCCTATAATTACTTTATTTGGCAGAATACGATTTTTCTCGTATTTTTTCACCGTTGGCGTGAATAAAGCGTTTAAACGCTGCGCAGTTTGTCGAAGATTTTGATACTGACGACTTTTACAACGCCACTACGTCGTGTATAATAAGACTACTGACCAACTGCGCACAAAATCCTAATGTGTTTAAAATGTTGACCATGGTGACAGTGATTCTCGAAATTGGTGATATTTTCGTGTATACGTTGCTTGTGACGTTTTTTTCCCGGTTTAAACGCGTACCGTCGCTCTAGCATCGCCGTCGCAGTAATGAGATGGTGAAATCATTAGTGGAAGCCGACCGTGTATCTGCATGCATACGCGTGCGCGTGCGGCTGTTGTGAGCACAGACTATGGAATATATGCTACCGGAGAGACGCTTATACACTGCACGCACAGCAAGGTTAATGCTTCAAGTATAGCATCTACAAAGAACTGCCAGCCTTGTGCGACCCGCAAAGTGAATACAGCTAGACCGACAGAGATATGCGGAGGGACAGATGGTCAGTTTTGATGTTTGGTCGCGTTTTCAACTGTTCTCGTGCGATTAGGGTTGGTTTATTGATTACGGTTGTTTAGCGTTGCTAGATAATCGATAGTCGGCATTGTGCGCTAATAATCGTTCCCCAGTGGCCGTCGGTTGATAGTTTTTCGGCTAGGTCAGACAGTCAGTCAGTCTGATATGTCGCACGGCACTCGTCTCAAGACGTGGAGCGCTGGAGCCGTGCGTAGCTCTCACGCCCGAGCACATCTGCGTCGCGGATCAAAGTCGGTGGATTCTTCGACGAACGTCGCCGATGCTTTGATGTCAGAACTCAAGTATCAGATGCGCTCCGCACAGCAGAGACAACTGCGGGTTTGTATATACCCAAACTCCATTGACTTGGATTTGCTATAGCTGACTCGTTAAAGCCTCAATTTATGTGGCTTCTCTGCACACTGAAACCCTCTTTACCGAGTAGAAGACGTTGGCCTGATAATACAGCAGACAAAAGCAGTGCCAATGTACTAGTAATCATGCCAGTAACAGTTGTGATGTACATCTTACAGGTTAGCATTGTAATAGCTCTTCGTGGAAATCCATCTCAGTGCTACAGAGCGTCGTCTACCGCACGGGATCACATTATTATCTTTCATGTAACGTAGGTGAACGCGTTCTGCCTTAACTCGAGCTAGGCAGATAAAGATGGGTGGCTGCAGGACTTAAACCCATTTTGTGTCCTGGAGTTGCTCACAGATGAGAACGACTTGTTCCGGGAACAGATAAACCACAAATATGTCTACCGGTTACATAGAGCCTAATGCATTTGGCTACATGTAGGTCTAATTGAGCTTTGCCGAGACTACAGAGATGAGACAGTTTTAGCTTGCAAAAATGCACAAAAATGTGCAATTTCGACTATGGTTTTTTGAAAAAATTTCTGGAAACAGCCGCCATATTGCTGCACGGTGGCCAAACCTTTTAGCGACGCCGGCTGAAGTTAATCAGCGCAAATAGATGAATGTGCAAACGAGCGCGTTTGAATGAAACTGTACGGTGTCAGTTGATGGAGAAAGACAGACGCAGTAGACTGGAGGCGGACTACAGCTGGCTGGCTATGACGTCAACGTCCAACGAGCGACGTCTGTACGAGATCCCGGAGATGAAGCGAATTGAGCTCGAACAACTGTGTTCCAGACTCCATCCGTCAGACTGTGGCGCGGTGATCCTGTCTTTCCGTCGAGCTGTTGACGAACAGCAGTTAATCCTATAACTAGTCTCCACTGATAGGCTACATCAGGACGGTCCTGTCTGTTTGTCTCTGAAATCTTTTATACTACGATGAACAGCAGTTAACAAGCGCCGAGCTCATCCCGCCGCTACTGCGATCAGTCGTCTGCGCGGTCAGACATCACCTTTATACAATGTTATAAGCTTACAGCCGCAGTAACGATTACAAAAATTAACAAACACCGAAGTTGCTGTAAACTTTTGATAAGATACTGATCCGTGGTATACTGCTAGTTGTACGAGTTGCTGTACATAAGATTCACAACAAACCGAACTAGTTCATACAGCCACTCGACTTACCTACCCAGAAGGGATAAAAAGCTGAGTTGATCTTGGTGTTAGGTATATACCGAGATGGTTTGTCTGTCCTTAGATCGTCACCCATCCAAGCGACCCGACCTAGTGTCGAACCCACGACCTTTTGATCGCAAGTCTAACGGTCTAACCGTTACGCCACACCCAGCTGTTTGTGGGGCAGTGACTAATAATGTTTGCTTGGGTTGGTGCAGGTGTTGAATCGTATCAGTCCTGCCGACGAAGCTAACAACCGACGCCTCAAGGACCGAGTGACAAAGAGTCTGTCTAATCTACGACTTCGCCCGAGCGCCAGGGTCACCGTGGCACCCGCACTGATAGACGAGCAGTCCACAGGTGAGACGGCCGTCTCCACCGGCACACCTGTCCACGCCATGACGTCACTGTCGCTTAACAACTCAACCGGAAGTGACGTAGACGTGTGTCACGTGTTCACGACTGCCTCCAGATCCCACTCGATGCTCGCATTAAACACCGACAACAGCACCTGACCGTCGATCGAACCACCTGCTTACTTACTTACGTAGCTTTCTTACTTAATATATATGTGTACCTAGATAAAATGCACTTAGGTCTTTTGTTATCAAAACAATTATACAACGAAATACGGAACTGAAAAGTTTAAAAAGCAGGGTTTTAACTTATAAAAATGATTTTGTTTATCCTTTCCCTGACAGTTGTTTAAACCTTTACGGTCGTCGCTGGAGTTCGATGCAACTGACCTGCCGGCATGTAATTATAGACATGTACATATGCGGCAATTTTTTCTGTGATATTTTGATTTGAAAATTGGCGCACCGGTTTAAACTTAGCTAGGAAACGTTCAAACTGATTTTAAAAATTGTCTACGTTTTTGTTTATGTTTAACGACAAACGGAGACAGACAGGCAGGCGAGCAACACGCGTAATGCCGCCTATAAAAAAGACGGCAACGTATGCTGCAGAAACGTTCTATCTACACTGTGTCTCAAAAAAAGCATGTGACTACATTTTTTGCAATAACTTGAACAATGAATGTCCGCATTATAATAATTTTTGGCACACTTATTAATGAGACTATATGTCATCGAATGGTGGTTTCATTTCCCACCTCATCTATTTAGTGCAACTGTCTTACCTTGGGAAAATGGCAAAACCTACAAATGGTA
>Ga0209367_1013208_pt1 | contig 10670 bp, 6 predicted proteins | sample WorMetLIZISLAND2_FD_187412 | JGI IMG/M metagenome (GOLD analysis project Ga0209367, IMG submission 187412) | Marine gutless worms symbiont microbial communities from Max Planck institute for Marine Microbiology, Germany - Olavius geniculatus... ...
TGCGCGAAATCACGCGTTTTGAGCCATAAACGGTCGTGATCGGTCTTCTGGTGTGACCTGTAGGCGTGAGCAAGAATACAAAAAAGGATAGATAGAACACAAAAAGTAACGAAAAATGTCCTCACTACGCAGACCCTTTTCCCGTCGTCCCACATTAACCAAATTTTGCATGTGGGGTTATTCCCGTGTGGGGAATCCCGGATGTCTTTCTTGATTTCAAGTTTCATTAAGATCGGTTGAAAAATGTGGGAGCTGTGGGAGGTCGAAATTTCGACTTTCTCATTGACTTGGCACATCGCTGATACATAAGCTTGAAACTCAATGAGCTCAGTAACATCAAGCAGTGAATGTCATGATGTTGTGTCCATATAACGTCCACTCAATGTTGTAGCGCAGTGCTTATGGAAATGGAATAACTTCTTCGGGTCAAGTGGCAGGAGTGCAAAAAATTTTCACAAAAGCAAGAGATCTACGGGCAGCAATTTGTCAAGCTGGATGATCACATGGAACATAATTCGATGTTAGGCGAATAAAAACCCGGCGACTTCAATCATGCTTAATCCAAGATTGCGTTACGTTATGCGGGCTTCTTTTCATCCACGGACCGTGAGTCTATCATTAGGTCTACATGAAATAACGACGGCGGTCGACGGAAGAAAAACGGAAGAAAATCCTTTAGACATAACCCCCGATATAATCCCACGAACAAAATTCCTTTGGACAAAATCCCCCTAGTAAAGCCACATTTAAGGTAGAATTTTCCACACTGCGATAGTACATTATTGTCAACCATGTTAATGGGCGTCCCAGCAAGCTTACGAAAAAATATCTATTTTAGTTTTAAAAAGTCTGCTATGTTTGTCTACATCGAGATTCTGTTTGGGGTACATTTTCCTGTATTCCTGTATTCGTCGACGGAGAGCCGAAGCATGTAGCAATGCTGTGTGACGAAATTCGACCATGCTCATCAGCGTTTGCCAGAACTTTAATAACACGAGGTCGACAGCATATATAAGCTAAACAAGAAACCCGGCTGTCGCTAGGGTGGGCCCACCGTACCGCTTATATTCGAAGGTTAACGACGGACTTCTGGTCGCGAAAAAAATGATTTTCCAGAGTGACTACAGTCCCATACCCGATATGATGACGCTGCTATATCGAACTTTAAAATTAACGCTAAGCTACGATACAATAATTCAGCTCACGTGGGTAATTGCTGCAAACGAAAACTTTGCATTGAAAATTGCGGCCAAACCGCTGCAGATATAGACATGGTTATTACTGGTACCTATGGGAACTTGTCATCGCACTATCCAGCGGTACTCGCCGACCCTTTACGACGTACGGTTTAGCCACAATACATGCGTTACTGACTGGCGTCGTATCCAAGGCTCGAAATCAAGTCGGGCAAAAAGAATATTTTTAGTAGTAACTAGAAATACGTTTTGTGGAAAGAGGTATCTGTCCCATTGTCACTCCCCAGAAGAGTTCCAGCAGCAACTGGACAAAACGTGGGGTACAAAAAAATTTTCTGCTCGCTTCGCTCGCAGATTATTTGTATCCCAACGTTTAAATTTGTTATGCCGTCTTTATTTCTTCTCATTATATCAGTTGCACTAAATATAGTCAGTTGATTCTCTGGAAAATCATCATTGCCAAACGTATATAATTGCCATTCACAATTGAAGTAGAACTGACGAAACGTTAATTTGTTAACGCGTTAACGCATTGCATTAATTAAAAAAAAATTGCTCATATTGTAGGCCCCTAAGTGGACTACATCGAAAGGGTGAGTTGTGCCTGTGTCGCAGGACCGTGACAGTAGTAATAAAACGTCAAAAAGGTAGGGACAGAACAGCAACAGGATCATTTTCAATTACTTCAACTTTATCCAATTGCCAAGTAAACGTAGTTTAATGAAATTTTGGAGCTCCTGTTTCGTAGAATTAAGTGCAGAGCCGCTCTAATTTTAAGACTATGACGCTCCAAATTCGATTTCGGTTAGGGCTCTGCAGTAGACCCAGCTGGGGGAGCTTACTCCCGCAGATCCAGTAGCTAGAATTTCAAGAGCAAGAAAAAGGCAAAAGAAACAAAGAAGAAAGGGAAAAAGACAAGAGGAAGTCACTGGAGTGTAGAAAAATCCAAATGTAAGTTTTTATAATACACAACCAGGTCATTAGCACACGAATTTCACTGAACACTAATTTACTGAACACTATTTCCAAAAAGTTTCAGTTTCTTAACCCACTGCATGGAAGACTGCATGGACCAGACAACGATGGGGGAGCTCACGATGCTCCCCAAATCTCCTAATCGTCTAAAGATTGGGATATCCACTCCTTCTAAAATAGGCCTATCACCTACCTCACTCTATCGGCACTGCAGGCGTTATTCCCTTAAAAGCCAATATTTTGCACCACCGATGGCACCTTTCGTCTGTTTCAATCCCGCAACCACGAAGCGCGCACGGTGGGAATGAATAAGGTGTGCCTTTCAGCCTTCGATGACAAGAGACACATTTTGGACGATCGGGTGACCACTTTGGCATACGGCCACGAAGACATACGAAACAAGGTTTGCTTGTGTCGAATAGATATATTCTCTTGTAAATATTGTATGCTTGTGTGCGTATGCTTGAGTGCGAATAAACAACGACTGTTATTGCACGTTGTACATGTTGTATATATTGTAAAAAGCTTGTAAAAATTTATAGTTGTATAATCTGCGAACCATGCGAACTTTGTCTTATTGATCGTATTTGCGCACGGGAGTATGTTAATAAAAACTGTATATGTTGTTATTCTGTAATTAGCATGCACGAGATGTATCTTAGTAGTAGCTAGTGCGCCCCAGGGGAGCCCTATCTCTCTCTCCTTCTTGTGAGGGGAGGGGAGGGGAGAACTATAAATAACACATTCACACTCGAGTTGGACGTCAGTCGCATGAGAATGTCAAACGACACGTATCATCTCGACTGTCTCGTTGACGATCGACAGCAGCAGCAGCAACAGCGCGAAATAGTATACATAGTGTTGACGCTGTTCGTTAGTTCGATGAGCGCCTTGATAGCCTCTAATCTCGGTTTGCATCGACGACGTTCCGCGGTGACGACGCCGACTAGGGCGAAAATATGATTTCGCTTTTGCGCCATCCTTTCACGGCACTCTTGGCGAGACCGACTGAATGTGGTAAGATGATGGATTCTCCGCCTCGTCGAGTCGTCTACTGCTATGAAGAATATCAGCAATTGTTTTCCAAGTATCCGATGGTGACGTTCCATCAGGGTTTGCCAAACCTGGACGACTTTGACGGCAGGGAGCCAACGCTGCTGGCGGTCGATGATCTCATGAATGAAACCGACGACTCCGTCGCCAACCTGTTCACGAAAAGGTCGCACCATCGCAACGTCATCGTCGTTTTTCTCGTTCAGAACCTGTTTTACAAAAATAAGCACATTCGAACCATAAGCCTGAACGCACACTACTTGGTCCTTTTCAAGTACCAGAGGGACGCAAGTCAGTTCGCCAGTCTGGCGTGTCAGATGTATGCCAAAAAGTCCGCGTTCGCCGTGGAAGCATATAGAGACGCGACGCGAGAGCCGTGCAGTTATTTGTCTGTCGAGCTCCGAACAGAGCAAAACGAGGATTTACGACTGCGTACGAACATATTTCCGAACGAAACGGTATACTTTAACGTACCGAAATGAGCACGCGAGTTAAAAAGTTTCTGTCCACGTTGAGACGCGTCCGTAAAATCGGTGACAAAGTCAGACGAGACTACATTCTAAAATGCGGACAGTGCGCCAAGAACATTATAAAAGGAAATGTTCCGCTCACTAATCGTCAGATAAAAAACCTGCGTCGCAGACGTTACGACCTTAGGGCTCTGTCTTGCGAAAAAAACTTCACTGCAAGCGAAAAGAAAGATTCTGCAGAATAGTGGCTTTCTGACAGCGCTGCTATCTCCAGTTTTTGTCTTACGCAGAACTGATGCAGTCGGCCAAGAAACTTGTTCTCGTCGACGAATTCGATCGGGAATACAAGCGACTGCAAAGACCTATGGCTGCCGTTGCTAAAGCTAATCACAGTCTTCGTTTCTCGAACAGTCTCCGCAACAGTTCGATGGTTAACGATCGTATGGTTAGACAATACGTCGGGGAGTTGCACAGGTATCTAAACGTTAACAATCAAGAACCGTTCGCCGAACAGTCGACTCCGGCAACAAATATTGGCTTACTAAACCAGAACGCGTGCAACCGCGCAAAGGAACGGTGGAAAAACAGCAGAAAAAGAAAAAATACCCGATGTTGATTATAATGAAAATAATGCACTACTGACGAATGAACGATTTTCTCTTATGAATGGCGACATCAACTCTGTGTACATCTACTGCGACATACCGTGGGAGATACGAAAGCACCGATGTTGTTTCCGATGAATTTTGGCGTCGTAGTGCAAACTCTCGTGAATTTTTATACCTGTCGATTCGATGCGTAATGTATGCGAACTGTAAGGTGACGTGCAAGCGACTGACAAGCGTAGAGGTAATGTACGAAGTATTATACTTGAAACGTCAGTGCAGACGTGATGCTAACGCAGCAGAAATTAGCTTACTGCATTTTCTGAGGTCTAGTGCTCCAAGCTGATTCTGGTAATCGTCTCCGAAGTAGTAGCATTAGCCAGCACCGGATACGCATTGTTGATGAGCTCAATCACCTTCTTTATTCGGTCCCACTCCATAAGGCGCAGAGCGATACCCTCTCGCGTTGGCTTGACTTCCGTCTCGCCGTAGGGCAGGTAGAACTGTCGAAAATCGACGCATTTGAAGCCCGTGGTGACCGACACGTAACATCCACTGCCGATATGCTGGCAATAGTTGACGGGTTGATCGGCGACGTCAGCGTTCTTGTGTACCCCAATGACTTGAGCATTGATCTCGTTAAAGCCGAGACGAAACTGAGCCTATCTGCAACGTCAGCAGCAAGGCAAAGAAAATTATTAGCGGGCCTTTGCTTTACGAAACGATGTATGCAACAAATACGATGAAAGATAATACTAATATTCTTACCGGTTAGGCGTAAACTTGATGAATTTGTACACAGAGTCTTTCTGCTTGATGGCCACTGTTGGCTGACCTTCCTTCTTTTTCACAAACATCCGCCGCCGATATGCTGACGAAGTTGACCGGTGGATCACCTTAGTTCACGTTCTTGAATGCCGCATTATCTTGAAAATTAATTTCAGACCACTCAAGTTTAAACTGAGACAACCTACAATGACAACAGCAACGTAAAATAAATTACTAGTTTATGAGCATTTGTGCATTTCACAGTACTAACGCTATTGCAAGCTGATTGACACGAGAATTATGGTAACAAGGAGAAATGAGATAAAAAGACTAAGATGAGAATTTTAAAAATGTAATATTCACACCGGTTAGGTGTAAACTCGAACAATTTGACCAAGGAGTCTTTCTGCTTGATGATCACCGTCCACTGACTTTCCTTCTTCTTCACCGTTACGGTTCTGTCGTCGCTCAACTGATACGATTTCATGTTGCTCGTTTGATGGTTGTCCGTAGACTGATTACGGATAGGCGAGAAAGGACCGATTTATTTCAGACAGGGCGGGGCGCGTGCGGACGCAGGCTAACAAGCTGAGTAGACGAAACAAAGACCTGCTAGCCTACAACAAGGAAGTAGGGTAGGGGCTAAGGTTAGGCAAGGCTAAGGCAGCTGCAGCAGGCCCCAGATACGTAGAACACGGTCGATGCCCATGAACTGAAACACAGCCTAGCCGACTGCAAGCAAGGGCTGCACGGGTAGGGGAGACTTTTTCGTGGGTTAGTTAGTTAGAGTTAGGCTAAGGCTATCCGGACAAGAAAAGACTTTCTCATGGGGCCATTCTATGTAAAGTTATATATTATTTTCCAATTCCTACTGACGTCGAAACGTAGTGCCGTATGGACGCCATCTGGTTCCCGCTACGCGACAGTTCTTTCGACCTCGAAGCTTAGTGTCGTATGCACGCAATTAAGTTCCCGCAAGACGACCGAATTTTTGACGTCTAGACGTCGAGGTGCACTTTATCCTGTTTTTGTTTTCGCTACGCGACGGTTTTGTCGACGTCGAAGCGTATGCATGCCATCTGGTTCTTGCTGCGCAAAAATTCTTTGGACGTCGAAGCGTAGTGCTGTATGCACGTCATCCGGTTTCCAATGCGCGACGGTCCTGTCAACGTCGAGTCGTAGAGTAGTATGCACTCCATAAGGTTTTCGCTACGCGACCTTTCTGTCGACGTCATTGCGTAATGTCGATTGCACTGCATGCGGTTCTCGCTATGCGACGGTTCTGTCGACGTCATTGCGTTATGACGTCGACACGTCGTAACGTAAGCACGTTATCTGGTTCCCGCTACGCGATGGTCCTGTCAACGTCGAAACTTAGTGTCGAATACACGCCATAGTGTTTTCGCTGTTTGACTGTCCTGTCGACGTCAATTCGTATTGTTGTTTGTACGCCATACGGCCCCGCTACGCGAGTGTCTTGGCGACGTCATTGCGTAGTGTCGACGTCGAAGCATAGTGCCGTATGCTTGTTTCTGGTTTCCGCTACGCGATTGTGCTTTCGACGTCATTGCGTAGTGTCGTTTCCACGCCATTTGGTTGCCGCTACGTAACGGTTTTTTGGACAACAACGCGTGGTGCTGAATCTGGTTTCCGCAACGCGACGGTTTTGTCATCGTCGAGGCGTCACGTCAGTCTTTCCGCCACGCGACTGTTCTGCCGACGTCAGTGCGTAGTGACGACGTCAAAGCCGGTTCTTTATACGCGACGGTCGAGGTGTAATGTCGTATGCACTTTATCCTGTTTCTGTTTTCGCTACGCGACGGTTTTGTCGACGTCGAAGCGTATGCATGCCATCTGGTTCTTGTAGCGCAAAGATTCTTTGGACGTCGAAGCGTAGTGCTGTATGCACATCATCCGGTTTCCAATGCGCGACGGTCCTGTCAACGTCGAGTCGTAGAGTAGTGTGCACTCCATAGGGTTTCTATTACGCGACTGTCAGAACCGCGTCATTCCGTAGTGTCGTTGCGCGACATTCGCTTCCCGCTATGCGACGGTCGTTTCGAAGTTGCAGGGGAATGCCGTATGCACCGCATTCGGTTCGGGCTACGCGACGGTCTTTTCGACGTGATTGCGTAGTGTCGTTTCCACCCCTTTGATTCACGCTATTCGACGTCAAAGCCTAATGCCGTATGCACGCCATTTGGTTGCCGCTACGCAATAGTTTTTTGGACAACAAAGCGAAGTGCCGAACTGAGTTCCCGCACGACGGTCTTGGCGTCAAGGAGTAAAGTCGTATGCACGCCATCCGGTTCTTTATACGCGCCGGTACTGTCAACGTCGAGTCGTAGAGTCCAATGCACCCAAAAACTTTTCGCTAAGCGACTGTCGACACGACGGTTCTGTCGAAGTCATTGCGTAGTGCCGTAAGCACGTTATCCGGTTCTCGCTAAGCGATGGTCCTGTCAACGTCGACACGTAATGTCGCATACACGACATAAAGTTTACACTGCCCGACTGTCCTGTCGACGTCATTGCGTATTGTTGTTTGTACGCCATACGGTCCCGCTAGGAGAGTGTCTTGGTGACGTCAATGCGTTGTGTTGTTTGCACATCGTTCGATTCTACGGTTTTTTCGACGTCGTAGCGTAGTGCCGTATGCACACAATCTGGTTGCCCAACGCGACGGTCATGGCCTTAAAGCGTAGAGTCGTATGCAGGCCATCCGGTACCCGCTACGCGATGGTCCTGTCAACGTCGAAACGTAGTGTCGCATTCACGCCATACCCCATTCAGCTATCGCAAACGCAACGATCCTTTTGACGTCGCAGAGTGGTGTCTTTGTACGTTTGTACGCCATTCTGTTCCTGCTACGCGACTTTGAGTAGACTTCGAAGCTTAGTACCCTATACTTTATCCGGCTTTCGCTACGCGAATGTAATGTCGACGTCATTAACTAGTGTCGTTTGCGCGCCATTTGGTTGCTGTTACTCGACGGTCGAGGTTTAATGTCGTATGCACTTTATCCTGTTTCTGTTTTCGCCAGTTTTGACGGTTTCGACGGTTTTGTCGACGTCGAAGCGTATGCATGCCATCTGGTTCTTGCTGCGCAAAGATTCTTTGGACGTCGAAGCGTAGTGCTGTGTGCACGTCATCCGGTTCCCAATACGCGACGGTCCTGTCAACGTCGAGTCGTAGAGTCGTATGCACTCTATAGGGTTTCAGCTACGCGACTGTCATGGCGAGGTCATTGCGTAGTGTCGTTTGCACGGAATTCGGTTCCCGCTACGCGACGGTCCTGTCGACCTCCAAGCCTAGTGCCGTATGCACGCTATCAAGTTCCTGCTAAGCGACGAATTTGCGACGTCAAACGTAATGTCGTATGCACGCCATGGGGTTTTCGCTAAGCGACTGTACTATCGACGTCATCGCGTAGTGTCCTTACGCGCCATTCGTTTGACGCTACGCGACGGTTCTGTCGACGACAAGGTGTAATGTTGTAAGCACTCTATTGTCTTTCCGCTAAGCTACTGTACTGTCGACGTCATTTGGTTGCCGCTACGCGACGTTTTGTCGACGACGAGGCGTGGTGTCGTATACACGCCAAAAGTTTGCCGCTACGCGATTGTTCTGTCGACGTCATAGCGTAATGACGAATGCACAACATTCGTTTTTCGCTACTCGACGGTCCTTACGTCGAAGCGTAGTGCCGTAGTGGTTTCCCATACGCGATAGTCCTGTCAACGCCGAAACGTATTGTCGCATGCACGATACATGGTTTTTCGCTATCTGACTGTCCTGTCGCGGTCATTGCGTAGTATCGTTTGCACTTTATTCGATTCGCGTTACTCGACGGTTGAAAAGCCGTCGATATCGTATGCACAACATTCGTTTCCCGCTACGCGACAATCCTTACGTCGAAGCTTAGTGCCCTATGCACGTTATCTGGCTTCACATACGCGATGGTCCTGTCAACGTCGAAACGTATTGTCGCATGCACGCCATAGGAGAGGTCATTGCATAGTGTCGTTTGCACATCATTGAATTCGCGTTACTCGACGACTTTTTTGACGTCGAAGCGTAGTGCCGTATGCACGCCATAGCGTTTCCGCTACACCACTGTCTTGGCGACGTCGGTGCGTAATGTAGTATGCACTTTATCCGGTTTCTGATGTCGCTACGCGACGGTTTTGTCGACCTCGAAGCGCAGTGTCGTATGCATGCCATTTGGTTCCTGTTGCGCAAAGATTCTTTGGCTGTCGAAGCGTAGTGTTGTATGCACGTCATCCGGTTCTCGATACGCGACGTTCTTCTCAAATCAAAACGTAATGTTGCATGCATGCCACAGGGTTTTCGCTATGCGAATGTCCTGGCGACGTCGCTGCATAGTGTCGTTTGCACCCCATGCGATTCGCGCTACTCGACGGTTTTTCGACGTCGAAGCGTAGTGCCGTATGCTCGTCATCCGGTTTCCTCTACGCGATTGTCCTTTCGACGTCTAAGTGTAGTTTCCTGTCGTTGTCGAGGCTCAGTGTCGTAGTGTCCATTTCAAGTCATACGGTTACCGCTACGCGACTTTCAGTCGTCTTATGGACGTGTAGTGCCTTATGGACGCCATCCGGTTTCCGATACGCGACGGTCCTGTCAACGTATAGTCGTAGAGTAGTGTGCACCCCAAAGGGTTTCCGCTACGCGACTGTTTTGGCCACGTCATTGCGTAGTGTCGTTTTCAAGCCATCCGGTATCTGATACGCGACTTTAAGTCGACGTCGAGGCGTAGTATCGTATGCACGCCATAGTGTTTTCGTTAAGTGAGTTTTGGCAACGTTATTGCATTGTGTCGTTACACGACATTCAGTTTCCACTATGCTTCGCTCGTTTCGACGTTGCAGTGAAGTGCCATATGCACCCCATCCGGCTCCCAATACGCGACGGTCCTGACAACGTCGAATCATACAGACCTATGCACCCCAAAAGCTTTCCGCTACGCGACTGTTCTGTCTACGTCATTGCGTAGTGCCGTAAGCACGTTGTCCGGTTCCCGCTACGCGATGGTTTTGTCAACGTCGAAACGTAATGTTGCATACACGCCATAGGGTTTTCGCTGTTTGACTGTCCTGTTGACGTCATTTCGTATTGTTGTTTATACGCCATACTTTATCCCGTTTCGGTTCCCGAAACGCGACGGTTTTGTCATCGTCAAGTCGTAGAGTCGTATGCACCCAATAGGGTTTCCGCTACGCGAGTGTCTTGGCGATGTCATTGCGTAGTGTCGTTGCACGATTATGTCGATTACACCCTATTCGGTTTCCGCAACGCGACGGTCTTTTCGACATCGCAGCGTAGTGTCGTTTGTACGTTTGTACGCCATTCTGTTCCCGCTGGACGACTTTCAGTCGACTTCGTAGCGTAGTGCACGTTATCCGGTTTCCGCTACGAAACTGTTCTGTCGACCTCATTGACTAGTGTCGTTTGCACGCTATCCGGTTTTCGCTACGTATCACATTATGATTATTATCATTGTCAACTATATGATCAAAACCGTCTTGCAACAACTGTTTAATTTTGGTCTCGTCCACACAACGTTGTGGAATCGAATTTTGTTG
>Ga0209367_1013209_pt1 | contig 10670 bp, 4 predicted proteins | sample WorMetLIZISLAND2_FD_187412 | JGI IMG/M metagenome (GOLD analysis project Ga0209367, IMG submission 187412) | Marine gutless worms symbiont microbial communities from Max Planck institute for Marine Microbiology, Germany - Olavius geniculatus... ...
ATAAACGCCTGGTCACTATGGACCACCCATAGGAAGTCAAACCCCGGAAGCCGAATGGTCACGTGACCGATGACGTCACGTGACGCCAAAAGGTCAAAGTCGTGACCCCATTATCTTTGAGACGCCATATTTCCATAGCGGTGCAAGATAGACGCATGGTGACGATGGACCTTTTATAGTAAAGCGCTGGTGACGAATCGAATGTTTACTTAAAATAATGCAGAAGGATGAAAGGATCATTGCTGCTGTACAATTTGAAATTAAACTGTTTGAGTTTTTCTACCGGTCTAAACAGCTCGCTGATAATATTTATACGGACATATACAGACTCTGTGTTCATATGAACATTATCTTGTCAATAAATAGTGATTGCTTTTTGCCATATGCATCTGTTCGTTTTTTATACTGACTTGTTTCGCATTTTCCAGCCCTGCATTTTTTGTGCCGCATTCTCCAGTCCTGCATTTTCAACCCCTTGCAGTTTTCTTTGTGCCGAATTTTTATGTCGTGCATTTTCAGTCTCCCCAGTCAGACACCCGTTCACACTGCGAGACCACGAATAGGTCGATAGTGCATCGCGAAATGTCTGTTGAGCATTCATAATCTTCTCTGTCGGAAAATGGCAGCTGTTGGCGCCTGTTGTATAGAGCCTTGCTCTTCGGCTTAGCTTGTTTGTCATTTTTTCTGCCTGACATTTCGTGTGAGTGAAAATTAAGTATGAATATATAAAATTGCAACTTTTTCTGACGCCGTCAACATTTTTACCCGGCGATGCCACTGCACTCAACGACCACGTAGAGCGGCTACTATATATTCTCTACTTCACCACAAACACGGCAGATTCGTTAACGGAATAGCGGCTTGGCAGTTCTGTGACTTCGCGCACCTCGGCAGGGCAGTCTAACTGTGGGTCTTGCGGCAAGCAACCCGCGGCTATTCCAGCGCCGTTCAACGATGACGACGCGCGCGTGTTCAGTCTCCGTGGACCAGTAAATCGGTCGCCCGCGGTCCGATGCCATGGAATCAGCCAGGCGACTTAACAGCTCGTTCTGTTAGCTGGCTGGCAAGTAGGACCTGGCCTCACAGTGCTATGTTGTGTCATGACCGTACATTCATTGTCAGTTATTGCTGTAAGACCACCACCAAGACGACTCTATAGCCTAACGGCCACGGCTTACACTCTCTGACCGTTAAAGTTGCCCCTCTTATACGCGTCATTACTCCTATTTACCGTTTAACTGAATTTAATTTGCTCAAAATATATAAAGCTAAGATTGTCTCCGGCGTCTTTGTAAAATTAAGTAAAATTGCACCAAATCTACAAAGTATTGAGCTATTGAGTTGCAAACATGACCTGGCGTTTATTTGATGAATATCATAGGCTAGATAATGATGAATGCGGCTAGCTAGGAACATCATAACGTAAGCCCATAAAATTGCGATTTTTTTTCTATGTTGGAACTTAAAACAAAAATTCGACAGACTTCTGCAGCTCAAATGTAAATCTCACCTTAATTGTTTGTCGCTTATTTAAAACTTTCTGACAGACGACGGTGCAACATATCTCACCTGGTATCTCACCTGGTGTGCTGCTCCAATCTAGTTTCTCAAAAGTATAATCACAGTAGCACACAAACGGAAGCAGCAGTGGGCTCAAGCGGACCAAGAGTCCATGAAGAAACCCATCTTAACCGTGCGCAGTTTATCAAGATGTCCTTTGAAAGCATGATAATAACGCATGTACAAAAACTGACAGATTTAGCAATCGGGTGTAAAAAGCCTTGTTGCACTGGACCAGTGAATGTCGTGTTGCACCATGTAGACTTGTCTAATGTTGCAACACGCCATAAAGAGGCCCCCACAGGTCAGAAAATGTCGCGCTGCTGTTCGACATTCTGTGCCTGTGTTGCCCCATTTTTTGTGGCGATTCTTGTTCGTCCGAACAAGCTGAACATAGCTAAATCCGCCTCAGAGGCTTACTGAGTCCATCTGCTGCGACAGCGTTTGCTGCTGCAGCTGCTGTTGAGACTGCGAGCGCACTCTTCCCCCATCACTTGTGACGTCACGCCATGCTCAGCATCACAGCGCCGTCGCTGAAGCTAGGCTTTACCATCATACGCTAACCGTCCAGCTTAGCGTAGCGATAGTTGCCTATTTAGGCTACTGAAATTGTCTTCTGGAGAAGTTTACTAGCTTTACTGTTTATATTTATAAACAGCAACTCGTCTAGTGATGCGCAAATTTGCCAAATGAGTAACGAATGTTCAAATTTCGATCTGGTGACATCAAAAATCGATTATCGGCTTTTTGCGATAATATCACGACGTTGATTTTGCCACTAAAACATTTGTCAGAAAATGTTTGACAGTTATGAAGTTTCGGTTAAATCAGCGTATTTGTTTTTAAGTTGTGCGGAAAGTGTTGCACGAAATCGTAAAATAACGACAATTGAATAGCGAAGTGGTATCGAAAATAACGGGACGAATCGAACAGTTGTTGAAATCTGTCGGGCGATGGGTCTGTGCGGCCGCAGGATCGTGCAGTTAGATCGACGAAGAATGTCTGATGTCGTCATCTTTACGGTTCTACTGTTGATGTGCTTAGATCTGCCCACGCATCTGGTGGATGGACGGCGGCAGATCTTCCTGCCTCGCGGTATGCTGGGTCGCGTCGACTGTCCCGTGGACGCAAACCCTCCGGTCACCTTAACCGTCTGGACCAAGGATGAGCGGGTGATCGACGTGACAAGAACGACGAGGTTTAAGATCCAAGCGGACGGTACTCTACTGATCAAACCAGTAGCTTCAGCCGATGAAGGTCGTTACTCGTGTACGCCGTATTCGTCACTCGGAGCAGGACAGACATCACCCAGCATCGACGTCGTCGTCAGAGGTACAGTACTTGGTATCAGTCCAACGAAACACCGCACCGGACCGCACCGGATGTCCGGTGGGGTCCGTTGCGGTGTTTCGTCGGACCCCTTGCTAAAGCTTTTCTTTTACTATACAACCCTTCTGTGTTATACCGCATTACGCGTCGTGTACATTCGTCTGTTACGTGACTCGTAAACTCGTGACTCGTAAACAAAAAACGATGAAAAAGAACACAAAAAATTGATGTGAACGTTCCCAGGGCAGAAGTAACCGGTGCCATTTCTTAAAGTCGATGGTTGAGGTCACGATGAAAACGTCAAGAAGTGGTTTATATTTAGCAAAAATGTTTAAATATTTGTGGCGGATTACCAGCCGGCCGATCGGCTCAGGCGCGTCAGATGGCTGCAGCGTCATCTGCAAACTACGTTGTCAGACTTTCAGCATCAACACGGATGGCCGCATAATTATATATTGCCGTCAGATGCCGACGTTTTTGCCTATTTTTCAAACTCTGCTATATATTATTCTATTGATATTTGCAGATGATGTCAATATATAGTTTTTATGCATTATAATTTTCCGATTCGTTCGCCAACTACAATTTTTCAGTATATAGCACGGCACTGTCGTAAGCGTTCGAGTGGGTAGCGTCATGATGTTGCTATGGTAACAGATCCTCCGCATTTTGTCGTTCGACCAAAAATGTTCTACCAGCGAGAACTTGGTCAATCCGTCACTTTTCCATGCTCAGTGCGTGGCCAACCGACGCCCTCCATCAGCTGGAGAAAGGTAAGCTAATAACTTAGCAGCTACACCATGTGACTATACCCTAAGCATTTTTACGCGCGAAAGCAGCTACTGAGGGTCACCCCAAACGAGGGCGCGAAATAAAAGGAAATGCCAAAAATTGCGATTTTTAGCCAATAAGTCGCTGTATCTCAATAACGGTGCAAGATAGGGCCTAGGTTACTATTAATTACTAATAAGAAGTCGTACACTGGTTCTCGGTTGCTACCGAATTCAATGACGTTGAATGACCTTGAACGCAAAAATAAAAGTTTTTATGGATTTTTGGCAATATCGGGCTGCGAGACGCATTTCAAGAGCGAATTGCGCCGAAACCGATTGACATAGACATAGAAAAGGGGCACATAAACTTTTCAAATTAAACGTAGATTTCAACGGTTTAAGTTCCAATTTTCTAGGTTCGAAGAAACCTGCGCACTAGGGCATCAAAGAATGGTACCCCAGTAAAAGTCGTCATTTTACCGTTGTTGGCCAGTCTTTCGTGGAAACGGTTGCAGATACGCACGGGCATGCTACCTATCAAAACAAGCACTAGTGACGAGCTTTGCAGTCGTAACAACGTCGATGACTTTGAAAGACTCTAAACTTTCGATATGTTTTATTGATTTTTGCGATCTTCGGCTGCGGCGCACACTCTAAGAATGAACTGCGACGAAATGGCTGGAGATAGACTGATAGTTTGCGACTGCAGGAACTGCTATAGGCTTTCGCGCGTCTCGTGAGAAATAGCTCAATGTGTTTGTTATATAAGATTTGTACAACTACTACGTTATTCTGTTTTCAATGTCTTGGTGGCATGGTGGCGATCGATAGGACGTGGGTTCGAGTTTCGGTCGGGTCACTATCAAGTGGTTACTACTTGGATGGGTGACTGTCCGCGGACAGGTGAACCAACACGGTATATAACCAACACTAAGGTCAACTCAGACTTCTACTTCTTTCGGGGTACGTAAATCGAGTCTGACTGACTGACTGTGACATGCGATGCCACATGGCAAGTGACGATCCGTGGCGTTGAAATAGTTTAGCATTAGTAGTTATAGACATCTTTTAACTTTTTTTCATTGATCAGCATAATTTCGTATAGGGGTCTAGTATCCGTTCTTGCCAAAATTGCACGGCAAAATTAGATACATCTCTGATATCAAGCCACGGGTTGAGTTGACATAACTAGTTGGATCAGTTTTGGTCTGGTGGATGAAAGTAACATATTTTATTCACCTAACTCGATATCGTATCTGTCTGTCTGCGTGTGTGTCTAAAATAATACATCCCCGACCGATCCGATCTGATCTGATCCGGGAGCTAATCACGTCCTAGCGCATGAGAGTCGATCTCTCGACCTACGACACTCACTCAGTTTTATCATCAATTGACTGACGTATGACCGAAACTCACACAGACAGACAGACATACAGAGGTATACGGACTATTTGTGTTAGCCTACCAATCGATGCGTCGTATGTTAAAAAGTAAGGGTAGGTATAGAAAGTTACATTTTTTTACAGAGAAAATATCGCACAAGGAAATTAGTACAATGTTTTAAAATTATCAAAAAAAACTTATAACTTAAATACTCATATTTAAGTCTAAGAGATGCACAGCGCCGACTGTAGCCTTAGCGACTTGGTGGCATGGCGGTTAGGTGCATGTCGGAGTTACGATCGACAGGTTGTGTATTCGACCTTTGATTCCCGGTCAGGTCGCTATCAAGTGGTTACTATATCCAGGTATATGATTAACACCAAGGTCAACTCAGGTTTCCATCTCTCCGGAGGTAGTTAAATTGAATGTAAATTGGATAGCCTACTGGCCTGTCTAGCTGGGGTTAGGTCGAAGCGCGTTCACTGTGTTATATGTGGCAATCGCGAGGCAGAGATTGAGCGAGTTAGTCCCAATCTGGAAGTCACCACGTACAGTGAGCAATAAACTAAAAGCTCGACTCATCAAAGCACACTAGTCTGGCCTATCGTCACTTACGGCTCGGAGGTGTGGACATTGAGCAAAGAATTATGCGAGAATGTAGAGGCGTTTGAGATGCAATGCTACAGGCGTGCTATGCGCATCTCTTACGTTGAACATGTGACGAACGAGGAGGTATAACGAACAGTGGCCAAGACAGGGGCCTGTTGGGGCAAGTGAAATCGCGCAAACTGAAATATTTCGGTCATACAACGCGACACGAGAGCTTAGAGAAAGATATCATGCTGGGCATCATGCCCGGAAAACGTTGGCAAGTTGGTCAGAAGAAACAATGGATCGATGATATCGTTCAGTGGGGCGACAGGAGCCTGGTGGAAATGGTAAGACAGGTTAACAGAAAGGGTTACCGGTGCTTAGTTCACGAAGCCGCCTACGCTCGTACGTCGGGCACGGCAAACTGATGATGTGGCAGGTAATACTGTAATCTCATATGGTAGGTGACATTCCGTAGCTTATGATAGGCCTACTAAACGTTGCATTCTGTGGGGAATGCGAATTGCGCACAATTTTCCGACAGGTGCATTTTTTGACAAAAACACATTTTTCCCATAGAACTTAAGGATGGACTGTTGTTCAACGCCGTATTTTAAGTTCGCTTTAGAGCAAACTTTATTATTTCCTGTAGAATTCATGTCAAGACGTTGTAGATAAATTATCATTATAGCATTATTAGAAGCCCACTTAACTTTATTCTGTGTAAAAAGCCGACTCGATAAGCACCCATTTTAGTGGCTAATTAAAGACGGGCGGCATATAAAATGATGAATGTCAGTGATACAAGCAAGCGACGTCGTTTATTCGCGATGTTTCTGCGAAATCTGACAACAGTGCAGTCGTATTTATACATCCGCTATAAGACAGACATTACCCCACAGCTACGCTGATGTCCGGCGGCATTAAGTTGCAGGGGAAGGCTATGATTGCAGTGAGGGGTTAATAGTCCGCTTGGGGGTTAACGCCGACAGCGAGATTGGCAATTCGTCACTAATGTCGTTCATGCCGTGTGCGAATCGTCTTCAGTCACTAATGGTGTGTCTACACTAAGTTTATAGACGCGACCAACACACAAATTAGTTCCACAAATCCTTTTCACCGAACACCTAATTTACTGATTTTGAGCACTGTTTTAAATTACTTTGACGTTTAAGTTTGCGCTAATTGCTGTAATTTTTAGTTACTTTTCGTTTTTTGTTATTTTTACGCGCGAAAGCAGCTACTGCTTTCAGCGCGTCTTAGCCATCGCAATTCTGTCCATCTGTCCGACCGTCCGTCACACGGGTGGATCAGACAAAAACGGTGCAAGCTAGGATAACCAAATCTTCCCCGTCGGCTGGACTTTAGTTTTAGGAACCATAAAGCTTTTCCAGAAATTCGAAGGGGGTCGCCCCAAACGAGGGCGCTAAATGAGAGTGGGGTGAAAAAAATTTGCGATTTTTGGCCAATTAGTTGCTGTATCTCAGTAACGGTGCGAGATAGGGCCTAGATTACTATTAATCACTAATAGAAAGTCGTACACTGGCTCTCGATTGGCGCCCAATTTAATGATTTTGAATGACCTTGAACGCCAAAATAGGGGGTTTTATGGATTTTTTGGCGATTATGGTTTAAGCTGCGAGACAAATTTCGAGAGCGAATTGCGCCGAAACCAATTGAGATAGTCACGGACAAGATGTGAGTAAAATTTTCAGCATTAAACGTAGATTTCGAAGTTTCGATTTTCTAGGTTTAAAAAAACTTGCGCACGAGGGCATCAAAGAGCGGTACCCCCGTAAAAGTTGTTATTTTACTGTTGTTGTCCAGTAACTGCTATAGGCTTTCGCGCATCGCGTGAGCACTAGCTCAAATTTCTTGTTCCGTTTAAGCCATGCACACGAGTTTGACTAAGACTGTCTTGCATGCAAAGAAGTCGCGCAGAATTTGCAGAACAGTTAGCAGAATCGAACGAGACACGCCGTAGTTATGTTTTATTTTACACGTGAGTAAATAAGTAACTACACAAGAAATTTGAGCTAATGTTCACGAGACGCGCGAAAGCCTATAGTATTTCCTGTTAAGTAGTTTAGCTGAAAGTTGGGGTGTTCACACTAAGTTAATATACAAATACCAAATTCTCTATCGAGATCGCATAACGATAGTTCCATGGCGCCACCTTGCGAATGATATAGACTTGTGTCGCAACCCAAAATCGCTAAAAATTCATAAAACCCTATTTTGATGTTTAAGGTCATCCAAGGTCATTGATCTCGGTGGCAATCGAAAGCCAGTGTACGACTTCCTATTAGTGATTCAATAGTAGCCTAGGCCCTATCTCGTACCGTTATTGAGATACAGCGACTTATTGGTTAAAATTCGCAAATTTTTCCCATCCCCTCTCATTTAGCGCCCTCGTTCGAGGTGACCTTCTTCGAATTTATAAAAAAGCTTTACCGTTCCTGAAAATAGAGTCTTCTAGGCAGCCGACGATAAAGATTTTGTAATCCTAACTTGCACCGTTTTTGACTGATCCATCCGTGTGACAGACGGACAGACGGACAGACAGAATTGCGATGGCTAAGATGCGCTGAAAGCAGTAGCTGCTTTTGCGCGTAAAAACGCTGTAACAGTCAATCACAATACGCCGCGATCTCTGCACCTGGACAACAATATTTTAGCAGTCGTTTAAATTGTAGTAACAGTATTTGGGTCCAAATACTGCTACTGACTGTTTACGTCACGATACATAAACCCTTAGATATCCTTGAGGGAACCTCTTTGCGGCCGAACAAAATATTAAAAATAAAAGAACTAAAAGCAAGAGAAGAAGGCGCAAAGGATGAAAAAGAGCACCCTTTGCTGCTTAACCACCCAATTCTTTTATAAATCTTTCAAATGCTTTTTCCCTGATGTCGTTGAACGAATAGTATCAAAAGCGCTGAACGATAAAAATAAATCATAATATTGACGATGAAACGTTTTTTTCTTGCCACACGACGTCGCACTTGTCGTGTCATTGATTTCAGTGCAGAGATCATCGCGCAGAGTGGATCAGTGGCCTAGGTTGACTGTTGTCCATGATCGATGACTGCATTTATTTCAATGCTGCCAACCAAGCGTCCGCATCGCCATCCGAACTGTTTCTCTTTTCTCCTCGGTGTCCTTTGCTTCCCTTGACCTTTTTCTGTCTGCTTGACCGACCGACGGCGTCCAGAGATTACGACAAAGCAAAGAAATGAATCCGCGATCGATTTCTAGATTCAATGATCGACTTGTCTGGCCCACAGTACTCTCTTGGAATCCCTGGTTGGATTAACGAAGAAATGAAGGAGGAGGATGGAGGGATTTCAAAAAATGAATCCGCGCCTTCATGTCGATGGCAAGACGCAGATTAGTACTTGGACACGGGAAACTGCTCTGCGACTGTCGGGACTCGCAGCAGCGGTCAGAACGTAGGCGGGCCAGAAAGTTGCGATTTTACGACTGACACTGCAAATTTTCGAAAGAATTCCGACAGCCACTTTTAAATTTCTGACAGAGATGATATATGTTTGGTTGTTTGCTCAAAATTTTAATTTTGCCCCTAATTTCTTTAAAATGGGAGTCTTTTACTTTTAAATTAACGAAAATTTTCTGACAAAAAGATTTTTTGATGATTTTTCGACACCGCAAAATTTAGGGGAAGACAATTAGCCCGCTCCCTCGCTTTCCACGACGCCAATGACTAGCAGCATACGTACGCCCCGTTGTCCGGTCGACAACACTGTGACACGTGCCGTGTGCCATGATACCGGACTGCAATGCCGGTCCACTAGCTGAGTGCACGGTTAATGTGACATGCACCCTAGAGAGACATTGGACATCGTGATTTTATACCGTAATTGCAATGCGTTTGCATTGATTGTGCTAATATAACAAAGCCGTTCTTTATGATTGCATATGCGGCGATAGATTTTAAAATGTTTTTTATATATTGCTGCCAACTTGCAAAACTGGCGTAAAGATCTTTCTATCTAACTCATTGTTCTTAGTCGTTTTACTGTTTACAATTTACTGTTTGGGCTTTAATTATGTCATTAGTCAGCAACAGATAAATCACAGCCTTTAAGTAGGAAATTGGGCTTTGAAACTTCGGAAACGTCGTCGACAGCTTTCTGGCAAACTGAATCAAACGCCATTCGCTTTAAAATGATTGATCATGAATACGTTGCCAGCAAAAAACATAAAAGTTATTGTAAAATGATAATAATTAAAACTAAATGTCGATTTACTGTCGACATTATTATGCGGCCGACACCTGATTTTTGACCCGTTTGAGCTGAAAATTGACACGCCGGTTATTCCGGTCCGGGAAATGTTTACACCGACTTTGCTATTTTTCTACGCCCTTGTGTTTTCGAGTTAGAAACCCGTATGGGAGAGACGAAACAGGTAAAGGGACAGACAAGACGCGCAATGCTGCCTACAAAACGGCGAGTCACGCACAAACACGCTCGCTTGCAGCTGTAACTAGACTAGCTTCGTGACGTATATCGTAACCTGCAGTCTCGCGGTCCTTAGAAGCCTGGCTCTGTGTGTGGGTGGGCTTTGCAAACTGAACGTCACCGTTAGACGTCGTCGTTAACGTCGCACGCCGCAAAGAGAATTTGTGTGCATTAAATTATTGATCCACCCACTCGCCCTCCGGCGGCGCTGCGACGTGTGAGGTACGAAACATTGCGAGTTTGCGACCACCGTTTCCAGATTGTCTCGTCTTTTCTCAGCAGTTCTTACAATTTTGGGTTTAGCTTGTTTTTTAGTCCGCCCGAAAACGATAGTTTTCTGAAGGACTTATGTTTTGCTGTGGTTTATTTTTTTTCCCCTCGCGTAATCTCCGAGCTCCGTGGGCCGATCGCCGCGAAATTTAGCACGATGCTCCTAAGTATGTTCAATTTTGTAATCCCGGGCCGAAATTTTGGGGGAGCCTCCCCAAAAAATTTTTAGGGGCCAAAAACATGCAAAATTTGGCCCGATTTCGGTCGACTTCGAAGTTCG
>Ga0209367_1013210_pt1 | contig 10668 bp, 5 predicted proteins | sample WorMetLIZISLAND2_FD_187412 | JGI IMG/M metagenome (GOLD analysis project Ga0209367, IMG submission 187412) | Marine gutless worms symbiont microbial communities from Max Planck institute for Marine Microbiology, Germany - Olavius geniculatus... ...
TGGTTTACCTGCCCGCAGGCAGTCACCCATCGCAGTACTAACCGGGCCCGGCGTAGAGTAACTTCGTTTCAGCCGAAACGCGTTACCAACTACTCCACGCCACCAAGTTTACAGAGCACTTGTCGTCCGTCACCTGTCTGTTCGTTTGTCGTCGTCTGTCACGGATGTATTGTGGCTAAGCGGTGCGAAATAGAGCCTAAGCTGCTATTGATCACTAATAGAAAGTGGCATATTGACTTTTAAAATGACAAAGATCATTGATTTTGGATGATCTTGAAGGGTCACAACACACCAATGCCAATCGTGCGATATTGTGGCTAAACGGTAAGCCGTATAAGAGTCGGCGATGGTACTATCGGATAGGGCGCTGTCGACTTCCCATAGACTGTCAATAGTAGCCATGTCTCCATCTGCAGCGGTTTGGCTGCAATTTTTAATGGAAAGTTTCAAGCTATAAGTGGCCGTATCTCGGAAATGGTGAGAGATAGGGCCAAAGTTACTATTAATCACTAACAGGAAGTGGCATACGTTCTTTTAGCTCAGATGAAAATCATCGACTTTGGATGAACTTAAATGTCACTGACAACCAATACGGTCGGCTATCTTATCGACAGCTGGGTTTCTTGTGTTAAATTAGGTTTACGATTAAGTACTAATTAGTTACACACTTTTGTTTTTGTAGTAGGTCCCATTCAATATTCAACGCAACTGTGACCGTACTTAGGTCTACGACTTTGACGATTACGACGTAATCTCTCTAATTTATGTTCACAGCGCGATCGATTGTAACAGTGAGAATATTAATAGTCAGCAAGCTAGACTGTTTCGAACGACGTCGGATGTTTGTGCTGAACCGTTGGAGCAAAGCGACGTATGCGCCTGCTTGGTATTTTCTAATTTTTAATTTCAGCTGTAACTGTTAATTGTTTATTGCTGTGTTTTGTAGCAAGAAAGCTTGTAACGAAAAAAATGATTATGTGGTAGTTTGTGGTAGTTTTTTTCGCTGACATTCGAACGATGTATTTACAAGGCGGATTCTTTTGGCTGCGCAAGTTCGGATGTATGTAGCGCTTGTACACCGTGACTACCTACAGTTTTTCCTGAATAACTTAACAAATTTAGACATACTTTTACAATTTTTGGCACGCATTATCCCAAAGAAATGCTCCACTAAAACCTGTGAAATTTGCTTTCAAAATGTACTTTTGACTATGTAGTTCTGACGTAATCATAACGTAATCGAAAATGCCAAAAAGGGATCCGAACATTATCGATCGTAACTTGAAGACGGATTGACATATTTTAATAATTATCGGTACGAACATTCCTGACAGAACTGTCAAGCAAACATCTATTCAAGTCTTCACCTCACCCAACATGTGCTTCTACACTAAATGGCAAAAACGAAACACACGACATAAAATGAACCAAAAACGTCAAAAACGTCCCTAACATTATCGATTGTAACTCGAAGAATTATTATAGGATTTTGATAATTTTAGTACGAATATTTTTGACACAACCCGCCATATTATATACGCTAATTTTTTAGCCTTGAGGCTAATTTTCCGGCAATAAACGAAAACGAAAACTCAATCGCACTCGATAGGCGGCGACACCAATGTCGCTCGGCGTAATTGCATTACCCGTAGTTACCAGAATTAGCGTTTATATGATGGTGTAGAGATTAGGGTTTAGAATTAGGGTTAGTGTTAGGGTCAGTGTTAAGGTTAGGTAGGGCTAGCGTATTTCAAAGATTTATGTGACAATAATGCACAACAAAACCAAGCGAAACTTGCCGACTGGCGATCCGTGATTCCCTACTTGCTAGTTGCTAGGGTTGAGGTAGTCAGTTGCCCGGCCGCCGCAGAGACACGGCTTAATAGCCGGTACCTACGAGCACCGTCAAGTGCTCATAAGTACCGGCTGAGAGTAGGACCGAATATTTATTCGATTGTCGTATCAATAGCCACAAAGCTATTAATGCGGCTGCCGGCTAAATATTTTGTGTCCAAATTTTAAGTCAATTTTTACTGTCTATTGTTAAAATATTATTGTTCGGAGTCCCTTTCCCTGAGGGGTGTGCGCTAGCAAGCTTTGTCTATTCCCTGTAAGCACCTGTAAAAATTGAAGCGCAGCACTTGGAGCCGGAATATGGTCTTGTGAAAAGTCAATTTGGGTTGGTCGGAGTTTACCTCTAAAAGTGCGTTGATAGTGGATCAAAGTTTACCATACTTTCCTTCGCCGAAAACGGGATAAATCGTGGACGATTGGTTAGTTTTCTAATTTTGGATATCTGCATCTGTTCTGGAGATATTCGCGGTCCAAGTCTAAAGTTGTCCGAAATGACGCCCAATTTTGCATGTTTTGGCCACAATTTTTAGGGGGGGAAGCTCTCAAATTTTAGGATCTAGCTTGTAAAACACGACAAACTTTCGATCACGTGGCAATGTTTCATGGCGATCGACCACGGCGCTCCACTGCAGATCTCGCGTTGAATAAGAGACAGAAAGGAACAACATTGAAACATAAACCCGCCGGGAACTACCGTTCCAGAAGGCTTAAAGAGCAAAATAAAACAAAATGACAAGTATCGTGGCCAAACCTTTACTAAGACGCTGTACGCGAGCAGTTTATTTAAATGTTGGAGTTACCAACTGCGAAATTGTCGCCAAATCTCGCATAATCCTCGGACCGCACAGGGGCGTCCATCCCCCTTAGCATCAGGAGGCAATGTTCCCCCAACTCGGATGTTTTCCCCTTTCCCTTTTCTCCCCTCTCACCTTCCCTTTCTCCTCCTTACCGTCCTGTCCAATTTTCCCTTCCGTCCCTCCCCTTTTTCGGCCCTTCCTTTCCTTCGATCTGTCTTTTTCCTTTTTTTCCCTATTCCACTCTCCCTCCAGTTAAAAGTAGGACCCCTTGAATCCAGCTAGGAGGTCTGGGGGAGCGCTGTAAGCTCCCCCAGTGCATTGGGTCTGGCGAATTAGGTGGATTTTAGCCTTTAAAATATGACATCTGGTGGCAACAAATTTAGTCATTTTCCATATAATTAACTGACCAAATTTAGTGCAGTCTAAACAATTTAGGCAAACAAGGGCGGCGTGCACAACTTTAAAAGCAGGCAAGACCGTAGCCAGAATTTTTGCTCGGAGGGATTTGACTTTGCCTTCCCTTTGCCCAATCCGCTACCTTTTCATTTTTTCTTTTCTCCTTACTTTGCCTTTCATTCTATTTTCTTCCCTTAGAAGTAGGACCCCCCAAATCCAAGTAAAAAAACTGGGGAGCACTGTGAGCTCCCCCAGTGGGGCCTGGGGCGGAGCCCTAGTCAAAATCAAATATAGTGCATTTTAGCCTTAAAATATGAGATCTGGTGGCAACAATTTCAATTATTTTCTTCAAAATCAACTGACCAAATTTTGCGCATGTAGTTTAAATAATAAAGGCAGACAAGGGCGGCGGAACAAATTTAAAAGTGGGGGTAAAAATAATATGCGAGCGAAGGAAGTACAATTTTTTCTATTGAACTGTTGTACGCAAAATTTTCACATTGACTTTAAAAATTCCGTGGGGAAAAAAGTTTAAATCCGCTAACCCCCCTTCAATATGACTCTGAAAGTAGGGGCTATAAGAAATCTGCGAGCGAACCGAGCAGAAAAAGACCGGAGCCGTTGTATGCAGAATTATCGCATCCTGTGCCATGCATTTCTAGGCAATTTGCCACCAAAAAAATATTCCCCCCAGTTTTCAATTTTTTACTTTCCCCAACTTTTTCCAGGAGGCATTTTCCTCCACTTGTCAATGGAGTGGACGCCCCTGGACCGCATCACGGGCATTTGCCGCCAAGCGGCCGGAGTGGGCTCAACGGCTGCTGTTTATCAGACGCTGAGGCATCAGGTTCCCGCGACATCAACATTTCTGACAGCGTCTGTTTAAAACGCAGTTGAGCTGCAACCGACTCCTGAGGATTTGGCGTTAGGATATGTTTAATAAGTGAGAAACGCTAAAGATTTCCGCACGAAAACTAGTTAGAAAATCATTATTCGCACAACCATAAACGCATTAGTCTATCACGAATGCGCATTCTTCTGTCTTTCTCAGCCATGCATCCTCAGGTAGAATTTTTGTAATGACTATTGCGGCGTGTGAGATGAACAAGTTTTTACAGCTATAAAAGGACTCATTTTTCTGTGTAGGCCTACCGGTGTATGCACAGCACAACGTCAGCGCCGCCACACGGTGGTACAATTCAAGGCGAAGCAGAGAACGAGCAAAGCCAAGGCCTAAAATCACTGCCACATCTCCGCAGCAAATCGGTGAGATGGAGGAATCTGATCTTGAGACATTTATCATCAAGTTGTTCTGTCGAGCACCGAAAGCTCAACGCTCCGTTACGCCTCAGTTCCCCGGACAGGCAGGGAAAGTGGAAACAGTTTTGGCACGTTTACGGATAGTCACAAACGGCTAAGCACGCGAGTCACTCAAGCGCAGCAGAAGAGCACTTAACCAAATCCGAGACAGGCGCCGGACACTCGCCGGCAAGACGTCGTCGGGGGTCCGTGTACACCGCCGCTCTTCCGCTTACACCGACCAACCAACCGTCGATTCACCGCCATATCGATTTCTACACAGCGACGACGCCGGCTGGCCGGCGGGAGGGGTGGTACGCGTGAGATGAAGCCTGCTGAAGTCGATTCTTCCTTCTTCGTCGTCGACGTCGACGTTGATCGATTAACTGGCGCCGCGCCCACACGTCCTGGGTCGGTCGTCAGTCCGTCGCCAGCTGAGACAACCGCTACACATCACTCGCTTTGTTACACTCTCCGTCCGTACACCTAATCTTTAGGCCGCCCGCCGTCGTTAGGTTAAGATGCAGAAAAGCCGTGCTGTCGCGAGGAAACTGCGCAAAGCCACAGTTATTCTGGCGCGATTGTCTGCCGAATTCATAGAAGCATGCATTTCGGCCGCTGACGTTCAAATTTTTGGTGGACTCTGTTTGAAAGAAATATTGCAGGTCTTTTTCTCTGGGCAGCAACCCCATTTTGCTTCTGTTTTTGTTTCGAACTATTTTGAACGGGGTTGCTGATGTTGGCACTCCGAGGATCAAATACTTTAAGATAATGTTTATTACGTTCTGACATCGCATGGTGCAGAAATAACAGACGCTGGTGTTTTGTCGTCCGTTTGCATGACGCCACTCATTGCAGTCTAATAAAGAACGACAACAAAAGTGGCGTTGCTGCGCATGCGCGTTAATCACAAATAGATTTACCTGACGGCGTCCATGAGCGACTGTCCGGGCCGACACCGAGGTGGGCTGCGTTGGGTTGGGTTGGGTCGTGTGAGACCAGGCAGGGAGGTAGGAGCATGGAACGGTCGACCCCGTGGTGTGTTGTGGTGGAACTTCCGACCGGTGTGACGTTGATCGGATTGCGGGTGAAACGGACCGAGTCGTGACCAAGTTACGCACGCATCAGCACACAGCACCGTAGAACGCCTCACCGAGACATAATATTCATGTTTGCAGCCTGCCGGCTGCCGCTTCCGCGTAACAACAACGTGATGATGACATTTCCTCGCCGTAAACCAATATGCACGATGTGCGGAAACATGTCTTTATATAGATCCCTTCCTAACATTGCCAGATTGATCATTAGCCAAAATAGCCAACAACTGTACCAAGTTTGACTGGGCTGGGCATCTGGTCATCTTAAAACAAGTCTTCAGTTCTAGTTTTCTACTGGTAAACTTAAACACGCCAAAGCCAAACGAAATAAATTTTAAAAGTCCGAGAAATTCACCCTAATTTACCACATTTATAATTTAATAAGACAGCAGCATACTTTTTTCATGAAATTTAGCTGTTAAAACTGTTTTTCTTCCATAAATGTTACATGCTACACTGAGTGACTTCTAGCAAAGTAAGGCTTCACCATATCTGGGACGAACAATATCTAGTGCTATGATTCGCCTACAAAACACTTCCTTTACTGTTCCGAATTTTTTTATTGCATAAATATCACAACAGCCGTTTCGGCTAAAAAGCTTTTACGCATGCAAAACAAGTGCCAACTAACAGAGACGATAAAAGTAATTTGATAACGATGATGACGGCCGTGATTACAGCAGCAACAACGACAACTTTGACTACAAGAAAAGCCGTATACTCTGGTCCACTCTGCCCCAATCCATCGCAGTTTGTTGCCCGGTGGTCGATGGTCCCTCGCTGCCGTGAAACTAGATTCGGTGACCGCGGCGTAATGCCATTGCGGTGGAGCGCGCCGGCAAATTTGTCCAATCAGGTGATGAAAGGCGCAGCGATGCGTGGTCTACAGCGCCACACCCGCTGCTGTACGGCGCAGAATAAATGTATTGTCGATTCCACCGGCACCGAACGAAAGTGGAAGGAGGAGAAGCTGCTAGTTTACATGGCTGCTGCGGCGCGGTGGCCGATAAATTTTGTCATTGCGTATACTGTGGTCTCCGGGCTGTGGCGGCGATGAAATTGTTTTATCGATCCCGACCGCTAAACGACGTGATGCGGACGCGTTCACACAACCTGCTCCTACGCTGGTGACGACCTGCGCCCGTAGATTCCATTAAAATAACTCGCCAGCGACGACGTCGCTTAATTTGCCCCGCGGCCGTGATTTCGTTATGCATTCAACCGATGCTCAGCACTAAGGACGAGATATGGCCGAACACTCTGCATACACCCATCACGTAAATGTCGCCTTTCACGAAAATTTGCTGTGGTTCGCGAAAATCAAGCAGACGCTATACACACGGTAGGTTAATCACGGACAGTTTTTTTTCTTACTGAACAGTTAGTGATTTTATGCCAACGCAACTGGACGAGAAAAAATAAAGGAATGATCGATGGAAGATAACAATTCGTTTCTATCGTTCATGTGCCAATTAGGCTAAATCTGACCATCCACATTGTAATAGTTACAGTGCTTTTATCGCCAGTACTGTATAGTCACTGTCTGTTTGGTTATTTGCGTTTTGTCGCGTGAGCTTCGGCTATGTGTCTGCGGAACACTGCTTATAATCCTTATCCCCAACCAAGTAAGTATTATGTCTGTTAAATCTGTTAAATAACTAAAAGTAAAAACCCGAGACTGCATCACGACTTTTAAAGCTTTGTTCTTTGGTAGATTACAGCTTCTAATCTATAGGCCTATACTGGCCGTAAATATGCGCTTAGGCTTAGTAGTCAATAAGCTTGACTGCAAGACGTTTAGTGTCATGGTCAGTCTCTTGCAACTGAAACGCTCCGTATATGTTGAGAATCTGAACGGTGCATTATTCACAAAATGACTGTGATAGTCGGTGTAGCTATTGCTGGAGACGTAGTTACTGATATGGAGTATTGCAATATTGTATCTCGCCAACCAAACAAAAACGTCGAGATTCAGCCTGCGATTTTATTGGCGTTTCTATTACGGTAATTCAGCCAAAAACTCGCCAGTCACTTTGTGCGACCAGTATGAATAAACTTATCGGCGTTCCTTTATTTCTTGCATAGGTCTAGGACGTTTTGTTGTGTAAATGTAATGATCAGTGGCAAGTGGCAAGTGGCAAGCCCTCATCACAGAAAGCTGTAACACTTGCATTATTATTTTTCAAAACTTTTTTTTGTAAATTGCAAACCGATTTTGGTCGTTTTTTGTTGTTTTTACTTAACGATGCTTTGCAAAAGACGCTCGACGTTAAACGTTGCACACTAAAATTTGCCTATCCTTTTAGACGAAACCTATAGAACTAACTTCAGCCAGCTTTGTTTACGCGCGCACAAACATTAAGGCAAAAAAACTAAAAATAAAAACAGCAGCAAAAAATCCAACTTAGGCTCAATGAGAAGTTTAAGTTTTGCAATTATTTTCATTAACTAAGTGTGTTGTTATTGATGCGAAACACTTTTATCATGTGCGTACTTTTTACTTTTAAAAGTATTTTTTTGTTTAGTACTTTTTACTTAACTAGCTTTTTGGAGTGTATTTGACGTCACTGCGAGAAACTCGGAGAAAGCCTGCGAAGAAACAGAGATGATGTGATTGATAAGGCTAGGTGTGTGCCGCATGCATAGACGTCGTGACCCGCGGCGAGTTGACGGAATGAAAGAAGGCGGAGTGCAGAAAAAAGCGAGTTGGTTTGATTGCGGCGACTCGTGAGTCGTGGCTGCTCCATCTGCTGCTGCTGCTGCTGATGATGATGATAGTGATGATTGCAAAAACCTTTCACATTAGCCGCTAGAGATGCGACGCTATAGCGTCAGTAGCCGTAATTGCAAAACTACTACAGTACTACCGTGCTACTTTATTGGTACGTACAAGACAGCATAAAAATCGGCAATTAAACATTATTTTCAGAAAAAGACATACAACATCGGTACGCAAAATACAAAACCCTAAAACCTATAACCCGACAGTATTACCCGCAGCACCCAAAGCGTTCGTTATAGTATTTTTGTAATTTCTTATAAATAACATTATTTTCGCTATTGCCTACTGCCAAACTACTGGCACATTTTGAGTAATTTTTATGCAAAATTTGCCAACAAGTAATATGTACGGAGCACTATGACACAACTAAGACGATCCAATAAAATAAAAATGCCTAATGCACATCAATAAAAATTAAATACAATATAAAATTTCTGCAGCGATGATTTGCAAACGGTCGTTTATTTTACCGAGTGGCAATGGCATGTGTAATTGTGTATATCGCATCGAAACCTAAATATCGCCAATGGCTCGGTGAAGCAGATTAAGTATAGGAAGGATCCTGGTGAAGCGGCATCGATGCATAGCATAGCGTCAGCAGCAGCAGCAGCAGCAGCAGACACTCAGTCGGAACGCGTCACATTGCTACTAGTCTACTGTCACGCCGAGCCTCGCTTTGCACGTAAGTATTCTTTCTGGCGATTTTTCTACGAATTACGGCCATTTGCAAAAATATTGCTTTCATAGATCCATACGTTATAGTGTAGAATTATTTCCCAAGCTAACAAAGCGTTAGTTGGACAAAGTAAGCTGTCAACCACAAACGCGGCTGTATAAAATAAGTGGTAGGCTATTGCATTTGTTCTTTTGTTTAAACCGATACATTTTATTTGATTTTTATTGTCGATTTTTTAAAATAAAATAAAAACATCACTGTAGCTTTATAATTAACAGCGAATTAATACTTTAATAGTAAGCTTAATCATCGGCGACACAATTCAAAGTGTATGGAATTATAACGCTTTCTCAGAAATCCGCTTATACTTCTTGAAATAATGAGCTGTAAGCAGCTTATTTCATAGTTTTAATCGATAGGTTGTTACTCTTTATAAATCGCAAAAGGCCTGCAGTAAATAATTTAAAGATCAAAAACTTCTGGCACTTGAGACTTGCAGTTGTAGATAGATATTGCTGACAAAAGGCATTCAATGTCTTGCTTCAATTACTGCCGCACCGTACTTGCGATATACAAACTACCGTACGTAACTCAATGCAACTGACTGACGCTAATTGCGATTGTTAAGCGATTGTCTTTTCATCAACCACATTTCCGGCAAAGCGTTGGGTTGGCTGATTACGTACTCTGTGAGACCGCGCGTCTCTACCTGTCGTTGTGTGTAATCGTTTCTTGTGAACACAAAAATCCCAGCTGTCGCTAGGATAGCCAACCGTACAGATTGTCAATGACCTTTAAAATCATCCAAGGTCGATGATTTTTATTTCTTCTGAAAGAGTCTGTTACATCCTATTAGTAATGGCCGTATCGCTCATTTTTTCGAGATATATGGCTGGTTTTTTTGTTGAAAAATGCTCATTCTCTCTTACCCCATCCAATGCCTCCATTCTACCCTGAATTTTAAAATGTTTACCTTGCACTAGATTGCTGAAATTTTGCATGCTTAACTTTAAGACACAGAGCTAATTACTTGTTAACAATTTTTTTCCTGCAACTTAACGATTAGTTACAATACATCCGTTACAAACGTTGACAAACAGACACGTAAACTCGTGTCAAAAACTCGACCCTTACGTAAGTGCGGTTAGCTAAAAATTAAATATTTCCAAAAATTACAGACAAATTTTGACTATATTTTTGGAAACATGCTACGAACTGTATGTGCGGTTACCAGTGTTGCGGAGGAAACATCACTAGGCCTGTATAATACAGATCAGTTTCTACCATGATCGTTAAAGTAGATCTTTGTCGATTCTTGCTCAGTTATTGTGTTTACTTGTATTTCATACATTGTATATCTTTTGCTGTGCAGTTATATTAGCGAACCTGTGTGTCCGAAAAAACTGGGATTGGTTAAGTGACTAATTGACAAAGGTCGGAAAAGTCAAAGGTCATAGTCAAAAGTTTAATCAACTCAGTTAAGTAATTGAGACCGCGAGACATCTGATGTGAGTGATCTCAAAGCTGGTGGTGTCGGACACGAGGCAGAATAGAAACAGAACAGAACGTGGCGGCGGTCATTGCTATTCAGCGTGAGGAGGGCGATGACAGCGACGATGGCAGCGGTCGTTATGCTTGACCGTTCGCATACAACGTCCAGCAACCAGCCTGCGCCTGCCTGGCCGGGTTGCCGTGACTAGCCGTGGTGCCGCGGTGCCGCGGCGCTCCAAGACGTTCGTCGTTCAGCTTGGACGAACACGGTCTCTC
>Ga0209367_1013211_pt1 | contig 10668 bp, 9 predicted proteins | sample WorMetLIZISLAND2_FD_187412 | JGI IMG/M metagenome (GOLD analysis project Ga0209367, IMG submission 187412) | Marine gutless worms symbiont microbial communities from Max Planck institute for Marine Microbiology, Germany - Olavius geniculatus... ...
TCCTTTCCGTTTCCCCCCATTCCTTCCCTTTCCTTACCTTCCCTTCCCGTCCCTCCCCTTAGAAGTAGAACCCTTGAAATCCGGCTAGGGGCTTGGGAATCGCTGTAAGCGCCTACAGCGGGGGCTCCAGCCGAAATCGAATTTGACATCGGACGGCAACAATTTCAATGATTTTCCTGAGAATCAACTGACCGAGACTAATATGAAAAACACACAGCACGCACGATACAGCATTGACATGGATCGGTGCAATGCTGATGGTGTGGGGGTGATCGCACAGATGGAGGTGTTGGTGGGGCATTAGGGGGTTGTAGAAATATAACTGAGGCGAACCTGGCTTTGACGTTGTCCAGTTTGCCGTTGCTAGTGCGTCCAGCTGCCGCAGCCAGCTCCAACTCCCTCAATGACGCCAATGATGCCGATGAGTTCAATAATTCCTCATCATCTTGCTCATCCTTAACAACACCGGCAACGGATGACGTCATCTGGTTGCCATGGCAGCCGACCACGCCCCCTGCAGCATCTGTATTGTCGTGCTGTCGTACGACGCCACCGCTCTTTCGCTTAGCACGCGCTGCCGCTATTTTCACGCCCGACGACCCCGCTTCCGGTATAGATGACGTCACGATGTTCAGACCGGAAGTGAAGTCACCGGAAGTAGATAAGTCTGCTGCAGAGTCCTGCACAAGTGACCAACAGTCACGATGAAGATCAGTGCAATTATCGTTTTAATTTATTATTTAGTTTCGGTTTCAGTTTCGATTTTTAAAATGTTTTCTCGTTATAGTTTCTTTGCGATTTTATTCTTTTTTTCGTTTCAGTTATAGTTAACGAATTGATTGTTTTACGCGCTACAGCACGTAGTGCTAAGCGCGTCTTAGCCATCACTGAGGCGTCCGTCCGTCTGTCCGTCCGTCCGTCCGTCACACTGCGGTTTTGTGTCAAAATGACGCAAGCTAGGATCACGACATCTTCGCTGTAGGCTCCCCAAGGACTTTCGTTTATCGTGACAAAATTTCGTGCTCGTGGGTTTCCCTCGAACGAGGGCGTCAAAGAGGGGTGCCCCTCTAAAAGACGTCATCTGGTTGCTATTGGCTTTTATAGTGTGAAAACGGTTGCAGGTAGATACAGACTTGCTGCATATCATAACAAGCACTGGTGACGGGCTTTTTAGATTTGTAAACATCGATGAACTTGAACGACCTTGAACCCCCAAAAGAGGGGTTTTGTTGAATATTTTGCAATTTTTGGCTGCAGCGCACATTTCAACAGTGAATTGCAACGGAATGGCTGGAGATAGACCAATATATCCTGCGTATGTGATTTTTAGCATTGAACGTAGATTTCAGTTGTCCACGTCCCGACCCCTTAGGTTCAAGGAGGCCTGCGCAGGTTTGCAACAAAGACGGCTAAGTCCTAAAAGATGGTTAGTTTACCACTATTGGCTGGTGTAGCGTGAAGACGGTTGCAGATAAGCACAGACATGCTGCTTATCATAACAAGCAATAGTGACAACCTTTTTAGTGCTGTCAACATTAATGACCTTGAATGACCTTGAGGCTCAAACCCCCAAAATAGGTAGTTCTAGTGTTTTTTTGCAATTTGTGGCTGTGGCGCATGCAGATTTCAAGGGTGAATTGCGACGAAATGGGTGGAGGTAGACCAAGACATCCTGCGAACAGGAACTGCTAAGCTGTCGCGCGTCTCATGAGCTTTGCTCAAATTACTTGTTTTCCTTACTGTCAACATTTTTCGTTTTCGTCAACGAAAATCGCACCGAGACACAGAGTCAATACAGCATTTAGCAGTTTGTCTTAATAATAAGGCTTCGCGACACCTAATAAATTCATTAGTCGGTTAATCGCAAAGAACGTTTGAGAATTTTTCAGAAAGAAATAACGTGAACAATTTTCAGAATAGACCTACTAAGTTTATTTGAAAGCGCTGACCGCCAATTCTTGCCTTTGCTATGACGCCACTATCGTAGATGATAGGCGCCCTAAATACCATCAACGAGTGCGTTACGCACATTTTGTGATGTAAACGATTTGAGATTTTCGACCGATAATACCATATCTGTCAGAACACTGCTTGTCCCGGGCTCCCGGCGCTTCAGAGTGTCGCGCCCACGCGACATAGGCCTATTTCTGAATGAGAAACATTCATTCTCTGACGGTCTGACCGTTCTGACCGACTGAACGACCGACCGACTGCTATGTCGACTAGCATTCTGCACCGCTCTGCTTCCGGCGCTATTGCTCTTACTTTCCGCCGCATACATTTTTAATTGTGCTCGGCCTTCTGGCGCCCAACTGCAGATCGTCAGCATGTAGGTCTACATACGTGCATGGCTTTCACACGACATTATAACTCACTGCCTATATCTTTTTGTGGCAGTCTTTCGTCAATCCAGTCAATCAGTCAGGTTCATTTACCTGGTCACAAAAGATGTGGCCAGACTAGAAGTTCTTCAGACCCGGTGAAAAAATAGGCCCATGTCTTGGCGGACTTAGTGCTCGTTCTATTAGTAAGACCTCGTTCACATAGACACGAGTACGGGTGAAGTAAGTCAGCAAAACGTAAATTTACGAAAAGCTCCTAAAGTGCTGCTTTAGCCTACATTAGCTAAGTGACCGTCTAAAGACGGAAGTGGCATGTGAACATGATCACCCTGCAGATGTATCCGTAGTGAGTTCCACGATATCGGGCCAAGCGGCGACGGTGATTTCCTCTCTGCGCTAATCGCTTACGCGGCCAATGGTGCTGAAAGCGCGTTCAGTGAGTACTGCCAGTGGCGTTGTAGCAGAGAGGCAACGTACAGGGCACTTGCCTAGTCAAAATTCTTGGCTGTCGGAGAATCTTCTTGTTGGCGGAAAAATTTCGTCCGTAAACCAAATTTTGCGGAAATTTAGGGGCAAAATTGGAATATGAGCGCCCATAAATCCTCTGTCGGAAATATTTGCAGTGATTGTTGGAGAACTGCAACTTCCCCTATGCGCCGTTTACTTTTTTAAGGCACGACGGCGCTGAGTAGCCGATCGCCAGAAGTCGATGTTGAAGATACAGTGCCGCGGCAGAGCGGCTATGTCGTGTTGTCGCAGGCGGCGCTGTATATAGCTCGGCATAGAAGCAACGCGCGACGTCGGCTGTGCAGTGCCTGCAAGGCGTCAGGCCGAGCGAGACAGGGCGGCCGCACTGACTGTGGTCGGTCGGTCGGTCGGTGCCCAGCCCAGCCCGGTCCGGCCCAGCGACTCATTGATCTATCGACCACGACACAGAGCCGCCCACCCACCGCGGCCCTGCTTGCCGTGCGTGCGTCCGCCACCATCACGACATCATCGCACGTATATACGTGTATTGCAGACGTACTATCGCACTGCTGGAGGGGATAACCCAGCACGCACTGCGAGCTTATATCACTCCAGACAGTCCGGCATCGTACTAAAACCACGCCTAGATGACATCGACTGCACCGTCGTTTGGTTGGTAACGCACGATGCCGCCAAAAGTTGTCAAACGATAGCAGTGCAAGCTAAGCATAGTTTAAACACATAGACCTATGTCACATCGACAGGTTATAGCTGCCATCCTCTGAAAATGGATTTGCCGTCAACTCCCTCGACGGTGTCGAACTTTTTTGCCCGGTCTTAAGCCTATGACTAAGAACGTCTCATTGCGCTGACTACTATTGCGTGACTTCACTGTTTAGGCTTATTGTTACGTGTCCTTGTAGTCTTAGGACTTAACGCCACGCCAAAGTTTATTCGTCCTTCATCATCATCATCATCATCATCATCGTCGTCGTCATCATACATGCAAGCAGCGTTATAGCAAGTACCGAATTCAACTTCACCTTTTTAATGTAAGCCTTCGCATTTTTTCAAAAAATGGAATATGTAGGCTTTATGACATGCTAAGTATAAAGACGCGTACAGAGCGACGTGACTGAACTGAACTGAGCTAAACTGACACTGTTTAGTTTTTGACGAAATGACGAATAGGCAAGCAGGGCGAGCCCGTCGGTCATTGATTGACACAAAAGACGGGCATTTTCCCCCTGCACCTGTCAACCGCTGACGTTTCCCCCTGGGACATTCCCCCCGCCCGGACGTTTCCCCTGCTTTTTGCGTACGTGAGCGTAGTCACCTAGGCCACCGACGCCGTTAGACAATGCCTATTGTATAGGCTAATGCATTGCGCATTGGTCAGTTCGTCAAAAAATAAATCACGCCAGTTCAATTCAGTTCATTTCACTTACATCGCTCTGTACGCGCCTAAGAGTGACTGATTAATTACCGGTGGCGTGGTGTCGGGGCAGCAGTGTTTGCACATGCATCCGACCGGCTCCGTTTCGATGCTGAGCAGTCTAGCCGCCAGCAGCGCCTTGATGCACTGTCCGGCATGCTTGACCGTTCGCTTCCAGTCCTTGGCTGCGCCGCGGCCACTGACCGTCTGGAACTCGTTGGGAGTCAGCCATTTGCCGGCGTGCAGAACGCGACGGTCCCGGGTCCGTTCTTTGGTCGACGTTCGAGCACCCAGATACATGACAGCCTCGTTCTCACCGCATGTTATCACGATCTGCCGGTCTGAACTGAACGCTGGTGCCGCTGCTGCCTCTGCATACGACCACCACCATCATGCAGTAAAACTATACATAAGAAGCCCAGCTGTCGCTAGAGTGGGTCGCCTGTATCTGAAGATCAGCATCCGACTGCCGGTCGCGGGAAGAAAGCGATTTCCCAGAGTGAGTACAATGCACCCTATAGTGACGCAGTAACGCTGCTATATCGAACGCTACAATCAACGCCAGGATACGATACGGTAATTAGGTGCACGTCGGTGATGGCTGCTGCAGGCAGAAACTTTGCATTCAAAATTGCGGCCAAACAGTTGCAGGTAAAGACATGGCTGCTACTGACAGCCTATAGGAACTCGTCATCGCCCTATCCAACGGTACCATCGCCGACCCCCTACAACGTACCGTTCATCCAAAATATATGCATGCGCTACACACAAAGAGACAGACCTTGTACCATAGACGCGACCATAAGTATCGTTTATCGCAAGAGTGCAATACTTTACTTTTTACAGACGTAGCTTACGGTAGTACAGCTATTCGGATTTTAAGCAACGGGAACAGTTAAACGGAACCGCACACTATAGAATATTCCACTCAGTGCTCGCAACGCACCTGACGAAGCTGTTTCCGGTTCCGATTTGTCGAAATTCTCGTTTCGGTCCGTGCTAGACGACGATGCGGTGACGTCTGGCGGCACGGACGCAGTGGTCTGTGTGTCCGCTTGCGTGTCTGTCTCTGTCTGAATGTCGTCGGTCGCGAGAGTTGTCTGAACGGCTTCGTCGTTGGCCAAAGTAGAAGCGCAAGTCTGTTGCTCTCGCTTGTCGGCGCCACCCTGGCCTCGTTCCGGGTCAGATGACGTCATCTGGTCACGTGATTCGTCGACGTCTTCGCCGATGCTGCTTGAACCGTTGTTCTGCGGATGAACCTCGTTTTCGTTGTCGTTGTTGTCGTCGTTGTTTTTAGCTTTCGGTTCTTCGGTTGGTTTCTTCTCGACCGAACTCGCTGCAATAGCAAACCATTTATTGTGAATTTGTGACTGTGAATGAATACCAAACAAGCGTGAGATGACGGAAAAATATTATGCTACTCCGTCAGTAATTAAAACTGTTCTTTTGCTGCGACTTCTCGCCAGGGACGTCCACTCCACTGATTGGCGGAAGCAGGATGCTTCCTGGGGGTGGAGAAGCGGGGAAATAAAAAGATAGCAAACAGAGAGAATTTTTTCTAGTGGCGATTTTTTTAGGAAAAAACTCCAAAAATGTTAAAAACCTGTTGCCACGAGATGCATTTTGAAAACATTAAATGCGACAAAATGCGTTTTGTCGGCCGCTCTGCTAGGGACCTTCATGAAGGAGCTTACAGCACTCCCACAAATCCCGTAACTGCCACAACTTTCGTTGTTCCGTTTGTCAACATCGGTTAAGAAAAATCAGTTTATCGACCACTGTACCAGTATTTGTGTGTTCTGTCATTGAAATAAATAAGTCAAATAAGTCAACTTTACCAGTGGCGTATTTAGGATTTGGCAAAGGGGGAGGGGGACATATGGCGAGCGCGCAGTGCGCGAGCTTATAAAGGGGGTCTGGAGGCGGAGCCCCCAGCGGGGTCCAGGAGCAGAGCCCCTGGTCGGGGGGTCAGGGGGCGAAGCCCCGCTGAAGCTGAAACACTTTTTGCTTTTGAACGTTCAATGGAAGCCGCAAATTCGCAAATTTTTTTCTGACATTTAGAAACGCAGAAAATCACAGCGTCATATCAGATGCAATCTCACATGGCGATTTTAATCGCATATTGTATCGGTATGAAAAAAGACCATCAAACATTGTTGAATTTTGCAATTCTTGCTGGAAAACGGCAAAAAACGCACCTTTTCATATAAAGTTGTCTGTAAAAAATTTTCATGGTCGGGCCAAAGGGGGGAGGCATCGCACCGTGGCCCTCCCCTAAATACGCCACTGAACTTTACGTGATCTCGTCAAGCCAGTTTTATGAATGTCTGCAATACCACAACTCGTCGTGCGCTCGACGTGTGCTCGTCGTGCGTTTGTTGAGTGCACGACGAGCGCACGTCGAGCCACCTTCGTCGTGTAAACGGAGCATAACGCTAACACTGTTAGCACAGGGAAGAACGTATATACAGTGAAGTATGGGCCAATGTCACACCGGCGCTTGCGCTGACCTTTCCAGAGACTGGCCCCGATCAGCTGATAACCTATAGACTGGCATTGCAATAACATGCGACCGTTCAGTCTGCTTGCGACAGCCGTAAAATCCGAATTGCATTGTTCTCTGCCCCGATCGCGTATATAACTATATTCCATTTCCACATCAGTCGTGCACGGCAACAGATACAGCTACTATAGGCGTAAGTGTAAGAAGTCGGATTTACGAACGAGAGGTCGTAGGTTCGACTCCCGGTCGGGTCGCGGGGTCGCTATCAAGTGGTTACTACTTAGATAGGTGACTCTCTGAGGGCAGGTAAACCATCTAGGTATATAACCAACACTAAGATCAACTCAGCCTTCCATCCCTCTACGGTAGGTAAATCTAGTAGCCTGCCAGTCTCGGGTTAAAGCGGGGCGCGTTCACCTGCGTCGAACGGCAGGTAACACTAAGTGATCCCATATGGCAGGTAACGCTCCGTAGCGATGTGTGTGTATACACACTATACTATATACAACTATATAGCCCACTATATACAACTACAATTTTATTCGCAGCGCGTCTCACACTCGAACTGCAGTCTTGTTGCCGCAGTTTCAGCGCGCGACGTCCTAAATGACCATCAAAGTTCGCAAAAGAACAGGAATGATCGTTAACCTTTATAGCCAATTCATACCTAGCTACGACGACTCGACGCGACGCAACTGTTGAACTGAGTCGTGTCATAGGTGTGAACAAAAGCAGTCGAGTCGCGATTGCACAGCTAGAAACTGGGTCACGACATCAGGTGAGTCGCGTCGGCGTCGTACAGGTGTGAATTAGCCATTTATAGGGTGTTTACACAATGATTAAACCACACTTAGCTTGCAATGCTACAGTTTTCACATTTTTCGGCTGCAGTCGTGCATCATAAAGGAAACGACGCTGTAGCCTAGGCAATCTAAGCGTGGTTTAACTACGATACCACACTGTCTGGAGTGGTATAAGCTCGGACTGCGTCCTCGTTTACCCACTCCAGCAGTGCGGTATCTAGTAAAGCAAACACGAAGCATGTGTACTGAATATACACGCGCTCTAAGTTTGCTTTATGTTTGCTTCATCGTATAAACGGGGTATAACTGTCACCGATCAAGATTCTATACAGATGGTAGTTGCACCGTGCTCCGTTGCGGCGTTGATCGGTTGTGCATTTGGTATCGTCGTCGTCGTCGTCGTCGATGTTGACTTCCGCTTGCCGCTGCTGTTTGTCGTCGTACGCCCAGTCGACTTGCTATCTGCTGCAGTTTGCAGTGTCGGAAGCGGTGGTGGCCCAGCGGATCTGCCAGTACGGGTACGCCGCGGCGCCTGGACTAGGGCCTTGGCCGGCGGCCGGGTGGCTCGTGCGCGCTTCGATTGACCGCTACGACGTCGACCACCACCGTGATGGGTGGCCGAGGAGGCGCCTTTGCTGCTCCGCTTTGCCATCGATGCCGCAAGACAAAGCGAGTGACGATCGGATATTGCGGCTGGCGTGTGACCAGTCGCACTACGTACGCACGCACTACGACTGACTGGTCGCCAAACGAGCCGCAGCTTCGATCGACGATACGAGAGCCCCCGTGCGTGCGGCTGGCGCGCTAGCAGCAGCAGTAGACGGAGATACGAGCGCTCGGCCGGCCGTTCGGTCGGTCCACGGGCGCAAGCAGGCAGACGGCATTCAGTATGCGTGAACCAGCACGAGCGACTGAGCCAGTGACGCCTGGCTGTCTGTGTGTCGGTGCGGTGCGGCACTGCCACAGGGCCTCAGCACGCCGCCGGGCGCCGCCGCCGGGCGCTCAAATGCTCGCTCGGTCGAGGCCGGCGCGTGGGCTTTCGACCGTCCGTCCGTCTCTCCCGCCCTATACCCCGCCGCCGACGTCGGGCGGGCCGCCGTGTGTGGTGCGCACGCCAAGGTTCGACCCGACCCGACTCAACTGCTCTGTACTCTGTAGGCGCGCTGCGGCCGATAGCGCGCGGTTGCGCAGGCGACGCGCGGACAGACGCAAGAGTTGCTGCCGTCGGGCGAGCGATCGAGCGTTCGCTTCGGCGACTTGGCGTCCACCCGGCGGCTACAGCAGTACATTTTACGCGATGACGACGAAACGGCTCGTGGGCTACTTGCCTCGTGTTTCGTGTCTCAGCGCCCGATCGACTTCCTTGTTCGTCGTCGGCTCGATATTTCTTTCCGTCTTTGACGCGCGCTAGAATGCACGTCGGAGCAAAAGAGACGTTCACGGCGACAGAACTGAACCGAAATGAAAGGACTTGAAATAAAATAGAACTGAAGTGAAAGTTCGACCATTTCGTTTCAGTTCAGTTCAGTTCATATTTATTCCTTTCTACGCTCCTTAAGACCGGCCCAGGAAGAGCACAATTCTACACCATTCACCGTCAACGTCGTTTTAGGCAGAACGATTTTGCCTATTGCGACTCATTTCTCCGTAGCGTGGTCTGTGTCATACTACCCTAGCTGCTTAAACCATTCTATGGATTTAGATGTAATTTGGCACGTACACTTGTGGGGTCTAAATTTTCCAATGACACGTTGTGTACTGCAGGGTCGAAACCCCATCCGAAGCGCAATGCTTCCGACTTACGAAAAGACGCGATTTATGACTGTCACGTTTCAGCATCAGTCATGCAGCGACTCTGCCTGTTACCAAATCACTTTTATCCTTGTCTAACGTAATAGCAAAATCAAATCTCGCGAATTCAGGGGCATCGCCAAGTAATTAATGTGGGGTGGACACGTGACGAGTACGGAGCGAGAGCCTATAGGCCAAGGGGATTCTGACGGCCGAGCCCGCTGCAGTGGGGTCCAAGGGCAGAGCCCCTCAGGAGTCGCCACTGAAGTTGAAAAAGTTCTAGCTTTTCAAGAATCCCAACTGAAGCAGCAAACTTGCCTTATACTCCGTATTTTGCGAACTCTAAACCTGACCTACTCCCTTTCGGTGTAGGACATTCCCCAATGGACATGTTCGGATGTTCCCCCGGACGTTTCCCCCTCCCTATACTTTTACATGAGAATCTCTTAAACTCTAAACCTGACTGACTCCCTTTTGCCCCCTTCTGTCAAATAATCACCGGATGTGCGTCAATATCGCGAAATAATTCTGGCAAAAGTCGAATGGACATGTCCACCTTATGTCGACCCAGTGCACCCAGTGGCGACGCCCCTGCTTGCTATTTAAATAAGCCTATGAAAATAAATATAACTTACCAATTGGCATTTAAATTGCACGACGAATAAAAGCCAAAGAATAACGTTTCATGTGACATTTTTAACGTTTGCAAAAGCTTTTTAAAACTAGGGGTTTTAAAAACTAATTTTCCATTTCTGGTCCGACCGTGTGTCGTGCTCAATATCCAATATGCACACTGGGCATAGGGGGCGCTGGCCGCTGGGACACGTACGTGCCCCCTCTCCTCATAGGAGACCACTCGGTTAGGCCTCCAAATAGTGCCAAGAATGCACACATAAAACTTGATTTTTGACGCAAAAAATCCAAACAGTTTTTTGGCCAACCGTTAATTAGCTGTAATCTTGAAGGTCTGGCCTTTTGCTACGAGATGTCCGTCGTCTGCTGTCAGCCTAGTCTCCTTGTCGTGTGTAACGGATGTATTGTGGCTAAACGGTAGGTTCTGCCGAAAAACTTTTTACACGAATAATTAGCCCCATGTCATACACATAGGCATGCAAAATTTCGGTGATCAGATCAAAAGAAACATTTTCAAATCTGGGGTGAACAGAAAGGGGGAAGAGGTAGGAAAATCTGCGTTTTTATTGACCACATTACCTAGCAAAACAAACACTGTCAAAGCTACAGTGGTCTCGGAGAACAGGCAACACATAAAGATATCAATTTCGTAGCATAAAATAGTTAAGCTTACTTACTTATTCGCAGTAGTGC
>Ga0209367_1013212_pt1 | contig 10668 bp, 6 predicted proteins | sample WorMetLIZISLAND2_FD_187412 | JGI IMG/M metagenome (GOLD analysis project Ga0209367, IMG submission 187412) | Marine gutless worms symbiont microbial communities from Max Planck institute for Marine Microbiology, Germany - Olavius geniculatus... ...
GACTAGCACCGCCACTGCTGCTGCTGCTGCAAATTTCTGGCGCGCCTTCGCCGCCAAAGACAAACTGACCGTGCGGGCATTCAGTGCGGGCGGCAAACGTACATTAAGACCGGACGAACGGCCGACAGCACTAGCAGCTGCCACGACGACGTACAGTTTATGTAGTCATTCCATCCTTCGCGTTTACTGGAGCGTCACACGGCCGCTGCATCATCACCAGCAGCAGCAACCGGCTTGTAGCAACGTCATAATACGCCGAGTGAACCGGACAATAAACTGATGTCGTATAAGCCGCAGCCAACACGTGTTGGCCGGCGCCTACATTGGCTATACAACTATAAGTAAACCCAAACAAAAAGTTAGAACACTGTTCTACGCTCATTATATCCAGCAGACCACTTTCTGGCAATGGCGTGGCACATGCATGAAGCGCCGTTTTAAGTTTCTGCGAACGATTAGTTTTGAGTTTTATCGCGCCGCACGCGTAGTAGCCGTCTTAAACAGTGATGCAAATCAGACATTCGTGTCAGTCTGCTTGCATGTTAATTAAAACGTTTCATGTCGACAAAGAATACACAGCGCTGTTTGTCAAATCCCTGTTGCTCGTACGGGTTGAAAGCTGATTACACGCACCATCCACTCACAGTGCGCAATAACCAGATGTTCTGTAGGCTGATTCACGAGACTGGCAAACTGTTGCTTGCTGATGTAGGCCTGCACCAACTAAGCTGAACCTCCGGCTTGCGAATTCACCCGCAACGTTACTATAATAATACGTGGGGTCCTGGAGCATATGTACTGTGGGTGAGTGGTAGGTGTTAGGTGAAAACATTTTACACTAATAATTAGCCCTGTGTCAAGGCTCTTCGCGCGCAAAATTTGGGCAATGCAGTGCAAATGAAACATTTTCAAGTATGTAATTGAATGGAAGAGGATACGAAAAAATGTGCGTTTTCAACCAAAAACTGGCCGTATCTCGGAAACGGTGAGAGATATGGTTAAGGTTGCTATTAATCACTAATAAAAAGTCGCGTAAGTGCTTTCACATGAAACAAAAATTATTGACCTTGAATGACGTGAAGGGTCATTACGCACTCTGCTATGCCAATCGTGCGGTATTGTGGTAAGTCGTAGGGGTCGGCGATGGTGCCGTTGGACATGGCGACGACGAGTTCTTATAGGCTGTGAATGTCTCCATGTGCAGCGGTATGGCCGCAGTTTTCAATGCAAGGTTTTACTTCTTCTAGTTAACGAGGCTATACAAAAAATTAAGCTAATGCTCACGAGACGCGCGAAAGCCTATAGAAGTTTCTGTTCGCAAATTGTCTTAGTCTATCTCCAGCCATTTCGTCGCAATTTGCTTTAAAAGTGTGCTCCGCAGCCAAAAATCGCAAAAAATCAATAAAAAACGTTTTATTTAAGGAGTTCAAGGTCTTTCAAAGTCATCGATGCTGATACGACTAAAACAGTGCCGGCGTTAGAGAGTTGAAGCCCCCCCAATACAAGTGTGAGGCCCATATAAGCCTTAATAGGGGGTCTGGGGCGGAGCCCCAGCGGGGTCCAGGCGCAGAGCCCCTGGGCAGGAGGTTAGAGGCAAAGCCCCCCTGAAGCTGAAACACTTTTGGCTTTTGGACGTTCACTGAAAGTCGCAAATTTGCCCACTTCAAAAAAATTTCAAACGCAAAAAATTCAGATACAATTTCTGTTGTCTCTTCCAGAAAATGACGTCTATAGGCCGCAATGCGTCACAGATCATAGATGTGATAAACGTTTACAACGTTTACAAAAAAAATCTTTGTAAACGCGTTTATTATTTTGTCAACGTTTATCTCAATAAAAGTCACATGAGCAAAACGAAGCAAAATTATGACAGCGACGAAGATAATTAGTGGACAGGACAACTCAACTTGGTTTTCGCATAGCTATAAGATTAAAGTGAGTGAATTCTGGGCACTTTTGTAAAAACGGTTGTCACAGAACTGGAGTAAGACATTCTTTGACAATGAAAAAACTTTTATTGGAATTTGGAATTATCCAAATAATAGGCCTAATATTCAAACTTAGGCTCTGTGTACGTTTACTTTTAGTTTAGAAACGTTTACAATCTTTTTCCTAATAAACGCGTTTATTAACGTTTATTATAATTTTTTGGACGCTTATCACATCTGTGTCACAGATTACTGTACAGTAATGAAAAGTAATACGCTTGTCCACTTTGGGTAAACTTTCCACATGTTTATTCATTTTATAGTTTAAATATATTTTTTAAAAAATAGAAATTTTTTTTTCACACTTAGTATGAGGCCCCTGAGCATATGTGAGCCCCCCGGCCGGGGGGTACGGGGGCCCTTCCGCCGGCTCTGGACTAAAAAGCTCGTCACTAGTGCTTGTTGTGGTAGGCAGTATGCCCATGGCTATCACAAAAGACTGGCTAACAGTGGTAAAATAACAACTTTTACAGGGGTACCGCTATTTGATGCCCTTGTGCACAGGTTTCTTTGAACCTAGAAAATCGAGACTTGGACCGTCAAAATTTACGTTTAATGCTGAAAATTTCATACGCAGCTTGCCCTTGTCTATCTTTATTGATTTCGGTGCAATTCGCTCTTGAAATGTGTCTCGCAGCCCAAAAACGCCGAAAAAAACATGAAAACCTCTATTTTGGTGTTCAAGGTCATCCAAGGTCATTCCTCTCGGTGCAAATCGTAAGCCCGTGTACGACTTCCTATTAATGATTAATAGTAACCTGGGCCCTATCTTGCACCGTTTCTGAGATACAGCGACTTATTGGCTAAAAATCACAAATTTTTTCTATTAATAATACCCCCTCTCATTTAGCGCCCTCCCTTAGTGTGACCCCTTTCGGATGTATTTATTTATTTATTTCAATTTATCAACCAGCACATATTGTATATACATGTATAACATTTAACGAACAATACACTGGTTGAATGGCCAACACACGGTTTAAAAAACTTATTATGTGCAGCAAGAAAGAACATTTAAAAAATATATTTAAAATACAGTCAAACGTGACAGTAATATAAAACACACAGGAACTACCGTGCTTAAAAACTTGAACCCAGAGACAACCTATGACTTGCCCAGTAAAGCATATGATAAATCAAGAGATCGCAACCTAGTCTTAAACGCAGATAAATGGAAAAGCTTTATGAATCCTGAAAGTAGAGTCTTCCAGACATTTTTTGACTGATAAACCCGTGTGACAGACGGACAGACAGACGGACAAAATTGCGATGGCTATGACGCGCTACAGCAGTACCTGCTTTCGCGCGTAAAAACTGCTACTTTGCCTGCCAGTTTTTAAGCGCAAAACACGTAGGCCGATCATCACATAACGCCATAACGTTTCAAGGTCATAACGTTATCTTTAAGTGATCAGTTTTCTGTGACTTGGCACATTTCGTTGGGTTAGCTTATTCAACGTTAACACCACGCTGCTGTTGGGGTTAAAGCTCACACAGTAGGCCTACACCATCAAAGGCACAATGATCAGAAGCGGTCAAAACTCAGAAGCAACCCACCAGCTGCTGTTGTCGTTCATGACGACTTGACTGCTCGTCAACGGCCCGGCGTACTGACGAACGGACTGGCAGATGACGACACGAAACCTGCGACTAGTTCCACCAAACCCCGAGACGATGTTCCACGAACAACCCCGACCACCTCCGCTCCGATCAGCTCAGCTCACGAAAACACTCGACAGCAACATGGCCGGCCGAGCGGTAAAACTTTCACGGGCGCCGGGCGGGCTGTGGGCTGCATGGCGTTGGTGCTGCTAAGCTTGGCTGCGGAGCCTACGCCGGCCGCTGCTGCTGCTCCTGCTGGCCTCATCCCCGCATCACTTCACAGCCGCCTACGCCGTGATGCAAATGAGCATCCTCATGACGTCATGCCACGCCGCTAGCCTTAAAACGAACTTACGTGACGTGAGGTATCTCAGGTAGGCGCCGGGTACAATGGGGTAGAGACAGTGGCGGATTCAAGGGGGCCGCCCCCCCATTGACTGGATGCATCTTAAAACAGGTGAAAATTTTGCACGAAAATGCACTATTTTGCATTTTAAAAAATCAAAAAAATTCTGCGGAGGAGGCTATGCCCCATTTCCACACCCCACCTCTACTCTTCCGCTCTTCTATTCCAAATTTCTGAATCAACCACTGAGTACAGGGCATGTCGCGCGCAGAAGTTTGATTGCATGGGCCACAATATTGAAACCACGTGGGATAATTTTACGTGCGATCGACGCAATATGCTATATTGCTAATGCATGTAGGCCTATAACCCATCGTCCGGCGTCCGTTCGTCAGTCCGTCCATCTGGTCGTCCGTCCGTCACGATGTACCAATTCAAGCTCAGATGGGATAGAGACTCGGTTTTTTCATCGTAAGATAGCAGTTCCTTGTTATCAAATTTTGTGCCGCTGGGTGAAGATATAGGCCTATAGGGATTCTCGTCGACCGGCGGGGGTGTCAAATATGGGTACCCTTTTATAAGTCGTGAAAACGGTTGCAGATAAGCACAGATTGGCTGCTTATTAAAACAAGCACTGTTGACGAGCTATCCGAATGTACCAGATGTACCGACATAGATGACGTTTTAATGATCTTAAACCCCAAAATAGGGCTGCCGTGGGTATGGGAATTCCCATGGGATGGGTATGGGAACTGTGCTGAATTCCCATTGGTTCCGTGTGAATTCTGTGGGAATTTTTAAATGTGATATTAAGCGCAAACGCATAGGCCTAATAGTCTTCCGAGAGCCCCCAAGCCGCTGGCCGCGGTACGTCGCCGTCACTGCAGCATATGGTGACACAGAGTACCGCGGTAGTAGCTGTAGCTGGGCACTCTAAGCGTTACTTTTATGAATTTAACACTGGTGATACAGCAACCGGTGACAACTGCCAGTGTTCTTGTAAACTTCTCTGGCTATGCTGACTGACATTTCATTAATAACAAATTCATCTGTGTTTTTCTTTTAACGAAATGTTTCGTTAAACGCAGATTACAGAGAAAATGATTTACTCCTCTAATACTGCCACAACTCATCTGTTTCTCTGCCTCACAACATGACGTTGTGCCGAGTTGTGTCAGAAATACCTCAACGGTGACGGACTGACGGTGAGACGGTGACGGTGTGACGGTGTTAGGGGGGATAGGGGCCTAATTCAACCAGCAGCCTGCAGGAGCCCACCACCTTTATGAATAGGCCTATCTTCTACGACAGACAGCAAAAAAACACTGCACATAGCATAAGCCTATGCAATGTCGGATAAAAAAACTGCAAAAGCATGCATCTAACGAAGACGCGAAGTGTGGGGTATAAGTATGGATGATTTCGAGGTTCATTGGTAGAAGGAGTCTGTGGGAATTCTGTGGGAATTCTATCCCATGGGGTTTTTCTGTGGGTATGGGATGGGTATGGGAATTGAAATCCAATTCCCATGGCAGCCCTGGATTTTAGTGATTTTTTTTCTCGATTTTAGCTTTCGGCGCACATTTCAAAAGTGCGCTAAAATAGCTGGAGATAGACCAAGACAACCTGGGCATAAAGTTTTTCTCATTAAACATAGATTCTAACAATGTAGCCTAAATTTTGAACCCTTTGCACAAGGGCATCAAATTTTTTTAGGTCTACCGGCCCCCTTTAAAACGCGCGATTTCTGCTACTGTCGACTAATCTAGCATTACAACGATTGCAGATAGGCCCCAGTAATAATTTGTCATAGGTCTAACGTGTTCTAAATCCAAGCCTAAGCGCCATGTTTTTATTACGAGGAAATTACAACAGAACTGGCATGACTAATTCCAATTTTCGATTTAATTAGGCCTATCAGGCATAGTCTTTGATAATATGCATCACGCATGCTGGTGCTGTCATAGCGAAAAAGCATAATAATGTATTGTAACTGATTGGTCGTTTATAGCTGGGGAGTGGAGCCGTCAACAACAGATAGCAAGCAATAAAGTCGGGAGGTCTCGTAAACTGGAATTGAATGCATCGTTTGCCGGCGTTCTGTGATGCGTGCGTCGTTTAAGCCTCGTCCTGTGAAATGTCATGCTAGTGAACAAGAACGAAAATGACTCAGAGCGCAATATAAAATCAGAACAAAATGACATTGTGAACGAGAATTGAATAGAAACTTACAGAATGCTACCAGTAAAACCTAGTGTATTGTATTGCTAATTAATTAGGTCTAATTCATTAATTAAGTAGTTAAAGTACGTCGGTGTGACTGCTTTGAAGTGTTTTGTACTTGGGAACAGTGAGCAGTGAACTAAAAATAGCTAGGCCCTACATTTTTTCTCAAACAAAAAAAAATGACTCAAATGTCAAGAACTAGAACCAGTGATGTTATCAGGAACTTTGTGCTCGAGGGCAAGGACAAGGCCAAGGACACGGGACCCGAGGACAAGGACTTACAAAAACAGCAAGGACAAGAACGAGGACAAGGACTTGAAGCCGAGGACAAAGCTGAGAACTTGAGACCAAGTTTAAGGCCAAGGCCAAAACACTCAAGGTCAAAACCGATTAGACTACATCTAAAAGGCCCTACCACAACGACACATTACCGTCAACTGGGGTGACTTTCGTAAGATATTGCACATTCTGAACGTCATTAGTAGCATCATACTACTGAAATAGTCCAACAATACAAAAATATCAGACAAACCAAAAGCTGCCATTTTGTGACTCTTGCAATTTCAGACTCAATAAGTTTAATTTTTGTGACAAACTTTCCATTATGTTGTATTTATGTACAACTTCAAAGTTGTAGGTCTTGAGACGAAATTGGTCCAGTGATATTGTTGACAACGATGTTGTGCTGGTTTCGACAGTTGTCGAATATAATGGTGTTCTTAAATTATATAGAAAACAGGGCCAAGCACTGAACCCTGTGTGATGCCGCTAAGAACATCAGACCAATGTGACAAAAATAAGTGGGCTCCAATTACTGCATCACGGGTTTCGGTATGTCAATAGCTAATGTTCAATATATTTTCAGTTTGTCGGTAATAAATTGATAATGAACAGAATTTATTAAAGTCCTCGGTATTATGACCGAGGACTGTATTTCAGGGCCAAGGACTTGGAATTCGAGGACGAGGACGAGGACAAGAACTTGAGGCCGAGGACAAAAACGAGGACAAGGACACAGCTCTTTGTCGTCGAGGCGCCTCCAGGACGAGGACAAGTTCTCGAGGACACGTCACTAACCAGAACTGTACGAAACGAAATCAAATTGGCTAATATTATGTGAGACGAGAACTAAATGATAACTAAAACAATTGGTATCAGATGAATAAAAACGGTGATAATTTGAAATAAATATCCAGACGCTAAAATAGCACCGGTGTGTGATAGTGCTGTTGAGCGCATCTCTGATGGCAATCAACAAGGCTTGTCGGCGCATTGTCCGTGCGCCCGGTCGTCAACTGAGGCTGCAGTCTGCAGGCTGGATGGCTCGTTGGCATTTCTGAGCAATAAACCTCACCACCTAGTACGCGATTTCATTCTCTCCATCGCAGCTACTCTCGCTGCCAAGGCGCCGCCAGACGCAGAAACAGATCAATGACGGCGGTAAATGTGCAGTAATGTTAGCAAGGTCAACCTTCAAGGTCATACAATACGGGCCCAGGAAAGGATCGGGGTCCGCGCTGTTTGCCAATATTGTTCTAAAGTCACGTCTTGCAATAGAAACAATGCAGGAGATAAGCTACGTAAACTAAAATGATCCCGCAAATCAGATTTGCATGTTATCCGATTATATAGACTACTCTGGGCAAAAAGTGGTTTATTGTTCTTTGCATAAAATTTGCAGATGACTGTGGAAGGAGATTAGGTTTATCAAAGCCGTGTATAAAGCCAGCATACAGCAAAACCTGTATAGGCCTATAAGCTATGAGCAGAAAAGGCAAAAACCAAGACCTTAATTGGGCGCCAAAGCGAGACCCAAGCCCAAAATGTCTGAAAGCCGATGTTTTGTGCATCGCTGCGCAGGGCATATTTCAAAGAGACACATCAAACTAGAACGCAGTTGTAGCCTGCAGCTACCTCCGCCAAGGCAAAGCTATTCGCCAGGTGGCGTCGTCATATTCGCTTTGCCAGCAGTTCTCTTATGCCCCCTTTAACGCAATGGTAATGACAATTTCAAAGTGATCCAGAATCCAGGATTCCTGCCGAATCACCCCCAAAATTTAATCACTTGTAGTTTATGCCATGCCCGACATCCCCTCAAAATTTCAGAAAGATCCGTCCATAACTTTGTGAGTTATCTTTCTGACACACAGACAAACAGACAGACAGACAAACAAACAAAAACTGGCAAAAACATAACGTCCTTGGCGGAGGTAATAATTAAGAAATTAGAAAAGATGTATAGAAAATGGCTTCATGACACAGAAGTTCAAATAACATTGAAGAACAACGACACGATACTATATAATGAGAAAAGTTTTCAACATGCGTTTAAAAGCTGACAAGTAGTTGTAGCGTGGTTGACACTGCACGGATCATAACAGAAAGTTAAAGAATAAAAACGTACTTTTAAAAAATCCGACGCAGTCAACTATACAATCTGAGTAGACAGTAACAACAGCGAATGGAAAAGTAAGACGCGGAAAAAAAATCTGTGGTGTCGCCGACCTTTCTTCAAGACTGTCACGTGATATTGATATGCCGGTGTGACACGCGACGATGAAGCGGTGACACGTGACTTCAGACGTCACATCTTGACGGGCCATCGTCGTGACATTGACAGACCTTCGTGACTAGTCGTGTTGTCTCCGGACTCGTCACGACAGCTTGTCAAACATCGGATGTCAATTAAACTCTAATAGCTCACACCTCACACTGTAACTGTGTGAGTGTTGTAAGGTTTAAATTAATTAATTAATTAATTAGACCCTGTGTTAACCGTCCGTTTGTCACCAGAATTATATCGCGTTGCAAGTACAAACGATTGTGTCTTCATCTACTTTCGGAATATCTATTTAAAAAAAAAATTTTCCAATGCTTCTCCGCGTCAGGTCGTCACCATGACCAGTGTGTCGTCGCTTTAAGTCCACACTTCTTATGCTGGAATAAGTCCGTGCTCGATCATCCTGTAAAGGGCGCATCAGTATCGCTTTAGCTGCATCTAATGCATGCTGTTCTCTAAAAATTTAGTTTTGACACATTTCCCATCGGCTCAGTTTATGTTATGTCTAACATAACAGTTTAATTGTGGTTAATAACGACCGCAAGTGACGCTGGTTTGGTAAAAGCATAGATTTGTACTTTTTTGTTGCGGTTGAGAAGCTCCAGTAAGAGAGCTCGGTCTGGGTAGGCCCGCAATGTCGTGTATATCTTGAGGGTGACGCTCTGTGACGGCGTTTGGTCGTTGGTTCAGCGCTCGGCACGCGTCAACGCGAGTCACGGAATCGATATCACACCAACGACGGACCGACCCAGCAAGCCAGAGCCCGACGCGACACTGCACGCCGCGCTAAATGTGATCGCAGAGCATGATACGACACGGGACGATGCCACTGTCGGCATCGCATCACGGAGAAAAAAACCGAACGAACGAACGAACGAAGTTCCGAACCAGTTGGACGTCTCTGCAGCAGATGCTAGTTACAGCACATCAGACGCCAGTTCACACCAGGACGGGCAGTGGTTGAAAACTCACAAAAATTAGCAGAAGAAATGCGCAAGTTACATGTGAAATGGAACTGTAGCACAAGTGCGTTGGCCTTCGTCGGTGGTCGACCTCCCGTGTCGAAATGTGTTTAAATATTGTAATATTTATACTATTTTCATAATTCAAAAAAAACCTATTTAAAGTAGCCTATTAAAATATTTACTTTATAATCTAACTAGCTATCATTGTGGTAATAAAAGCTACTCAAAAGCAACTTTAGTTTTATAGCTTGCGATCTCAAGCGCGAACATAATCTAGCGTTGGCTTGAATGTGTTTGTAGACATTTTTTGTTCGCTTTAGGCGCGCCGATTACACATGCGATAGGCCTATAGGCGTAACTAACATAAAGTCCTTAGTTTTATGTTTAATCTGTTTTAGTTTTGTAGTACATGTAGACATGTAAGCGCCGCCTGTGTAAGACTGGAATGAAGGTTGTTTTACAGCTTCGCGCCATCGGTCTTCAGAGTTGCGTTGTAGCTGTAGGTCTCCAGAGACGGCACAAGTCATAGTCGCGGTAGATGTACTGTCGACAAGCGACGGCTGACACTGCAGGACGAAGCGGCTTCTGTAGTCGAGCTGCAGTAAATTGAAGACGAGCAGCATTCGGCGAGGAGTGACAGAGCTGAGTACATGTGTTGCTGACACAAGTCGTCTTGGCGCCGCTGCGGTATATATTGCTTATCATTGGATTAGTCCACTGCAAGTCACGCACGTGTATCTTGGCTGACAGGCCACCGCGTCAAATGTACACATCTCTTGATTGCGTCGCCGACACGTCTCGGCTAATCAGACGTTTCTAGCGAGCGGCGACAACAATCTGCGCCGTAGTAAATTTTTTTTGTTTATTTAAACGTATTGCATCCTGCTGCATTTTGCCTGTCAACTTTCGGTCTGACTTTGTATTTTCACTAATCTCATAAAAGATCATGCAGTAGGTGGTGTCCGGACATCTGCCCCCCGG
>Ga0209367_1013213_pt1 | contig 10668 bp, 10 predicted proteins | sample WorMetLIZISLAND2_FD_187412 | JGI IMG/M metagenome (GOLD analysis project Ga0209367, IMG submission 187412) | Marine gutless worms symbiont microbial communities from Max Planck institute for Marine Microbiology, Germany - Olavius geniculatus... ...
TGGAGATCGAAAATGCATGGAAAAACGAAACACAGTTGATCGACGATCAATTCTGAACATCAAGTTAATCGAAGATCAGTAAATCGGAGATCAAATTTGATTTGATTGGAGATGGAAAAACTGGACCATAGCAGCTCTTTTAATTAACTAAACTGACGTGAGGAGGAAAATTGCCCTTCCTTTTGGACATCTGAAAACTAAACAAAATAGTTCAGAACTTGGTGTCATCAAATGCGATTTCCGGAACGCAAAACTGTTCTAAAATGTGTTAGTGGCTGGGGCTCTATCCCGAACGCCGCTGGCGGCATGAGCGTATGGCACTCCCCAAAATACCATAACTGGATTAAAAAGGGCCTACTTCTAAAGAAAGTAGAGAAGGTAAAGAAAGGAGATGGGAGGCATTCCTCCAAACATTTACCTATACATCAATGCTAATAACTACTCTGACAAACTTCATGTAGTCGAGTTCTAGCTCTTCAGCACATAGAAGCAAGCGCCATGTACGTACAAGTAAGGCTGGGTTATCCGATAGACGACCAGAGCAAAATATTTGCAGGCCACTCAACCAACCCACATCAACATTCAACCCAGAAAGATGTAGCGATGGGGAAAATACCGAGCAGACGAGTGGTGGTGTTTCCGGATGAAATCTGTGCAGCCATCTGTCGACCGACGGCTGGTAACTTTGTCGACACCACCTTGTGCTGGCCAACGTAGCCAATCGTGTAGACATTCGATTCACCTGACGACAGACACAGGTTAAATTAAAATGTACACGAAAAATGAAAACAATAGTAGCAAAATAGGAACAACAGTAGTAGTATGCAGTGCTTTTTGTCTGTCCAATGCAATCCATATCATTCGACAGAATATAAAATCACATAAGCATCGATCCGCATTCTGTCCGGCATATGTGTACCAGATTGTGAAGTCATTTATGGACCGATCTTCAACAAATTTGGAGCTTGTCTTCTCCATACCGTATGCAAGAAAAGATTTTTAGAGCACATCAATCAGAAGTTCTGTGTGTGAATGCATAACCATTAACGGAGTGCCACTTGCAGCATCCAATGTCGAGGCTTTTATCTCCACAACCATGCCGTGTAGGTGCATGGTCACAATAAGAAACTCACCACAAGCAGGCATTTACACCATGTCCCAAAATTAGCGACACCCCTAGCTTCAATCACGCTTAATCCAGTTTGTCGTTGATGGATTTTAACGAAATATTGTACACTGCACTATTGTAGCATTACTTACCATCAAACTCACTGTGACGGCCGCACCTTACCATATGTATTCAGTGTAACGTCATTATGACGTCAGAGTTTGTTTACATTAAGGTTACGTTCAATACGTTGCTACTGACAGGACGATCAAGCTGTGGCGTACCCATCTAAGATTAAAAGCTTGCGTCGAGGCCAAAGATGGCCACTTTTAGCACAAACTTTAAAAACTAGTTCAGAATGATTGTCTCCACAAGTGTTTGACATTTGATAAAAATTTGCCACGTATGAATGGTTTTACACCAACTTAACTGTAGGGGTGTCGCTAATTTTCGACACAGTGCATGTATTTCATAGTAGGCCAGCCACTGTGGGAAACTTGTAGATGCTACAAATTTGGGAAATATGTAGATTTTCACTACAGATACTTTCTCTTGTCGCTGGGTCAGCAACCGTTGGAAACGACCACATAATTCCGCTACATGCCACACGATTCTGTGACACGATTCTAGCAGCTCCGCACAAGATCCAATTTCTAACGTGGGGCAGGGCAGCCAAGGCTGAAAACTGACTATATGTGGATAAAAAAGGTAAAGGAAACCATGCCCCAGCTGGGGCGTAGGTGGGGTGCTCATCTCCCACTCGCGGCCGTTGAGCCCATAGGTGGATAAACCACTTGAGTCCGTGACGCATGGCCAGTGCGACGCCAGACCTATGGTTACCTTCCCAGCCTCGGGGCATCACCACCCTTTGACCGGTACCAAGTTATACTGCTTGGTGACAGAGGCACATGTGTGTGAACAACTTGCCTAAGGTCGTTACTCGGCAGTGTCCTGGTGCGTATTCGAACCTGTGCCCCTGAGTGACCTCAGGATTACAAGTCCGGCACGTTGCCGTTAGGCTACCGAGCCGCACTTCTATGTGGATAAGGTGGCTTAAACCACAGGGTCAGTTCTGTCATATGATGCTGCCAATTTTTCACCTCTTCGAAGCAGAGGAATAAAGCAGAGGTGCTCGTCTGCAGACCTTTGTAAGTAAAAATTACCTTTGCCTGATGAAACAGACGCAAAACAGATCTTAACAGCTACCCCTGCAGGAAACTGGAGGGGACCACTGGGACGTCCTCGTACTACATGGATGAAAACCATTCAGCAGGATCTGAAATCCAGCGACCTCAATATGGACGATGCAGTTGACTTGGCTCAGAACCGTCCACTCTGGAGATTGATGCCTACGTTCAGTGCTATGCACTCTTAGTGGTGCTTGCCAGAATTGATGATGATGATGATGAGGGCATATGCCCTCCCCAACATCAAAGCACTGACAGTACACAGTCATAATAGGCAAGTTGTGTAGTTCACTGTAAATATTTATACCTTCAGTTTTGTACTTGACGAATGTAGTCTTGTCTTCCATCATGGCATCAATGGCGAGCTTCTCGTAATATCGTGATGTGATGATGGCAACAGTCGGCTTTCTGCCAGGTGCCTGCGCTGGCATCTGCTTTACAATCTTCACCTCTGTCACAGCAAACAACAGCCACCACATAGAATCGGAGCAAACACTGACTGCTAAAAATGGCAAATAAGACAGTACTAAAATCGAACTAAGAAAGCTCTCTAGAAAGGTGATAATGTTAGATTTCTCTTGAAGAACACAAATGGTGACTCTGATGCCACAGAATATGATACAACGTCACCACAGTACACTTTATGTCTGATGTTTTCGCTAAATGTGACGACTTTTCTTGGGTTACTTCATATTAGACTGGGTGCCAAGCATCTGCTTTGGGCATGGGCAGTGTTTCATCAAGTTTTTAAAAACAACTTGAACAATGACAGCAAATCATTGAAAGAAGATCACACAGCATGAAAAATTTCAATGTGTGCTAAAAATATAAAGCTCTAATTCACAAAAAAGCAATTATAGCATGCAAACAGCGGTCAAAATATCATCTAAGATGTGTACTAACAATATCAGTACATAAAAATACAACAATTTAGTAACAACAAACAATTCTAGAGATTAACATGCCAGTATGCCACCTGTTGTTTTGTCGAGCACATTTCGGACCCACTTGTCTGGTTCCATTTCTTTGATTAGATTACGGCCGATCAGTATCTTAAGTTGTTCACAGACCATTCCTTTATCTGCCTGTAGCACGCTAAAACATACATATGCAATTGATATTTGAGTAAAAAAAACTCTGATTATATTACACTCACTAGCCTTTTTAGCACCACATGACACTCAATCATTTGAATAAAATCGTTTGAACATGACAAACAGCTAAGCACTACCATGAAAAATAGGTTCGGGAGTAGAGAAAACGAAATGTACGAAAACTATAAAACTATAGCCAAAAACGAACAACAAAACATCCAGTCAGTTCAGTCAGACTGAACATTCATCTGTTTAAATGTTTCAGTGTAGGGATTACAAGAAATTTGAGCTAATGCGCAAAAGCCTATAGCAGTTCCGGTTCAGTAGTTTAGCTGAAAATTGAGGTGTTCACGCTAAGTTAACATACAAATACCAGATTCTCTATCTGGATCGCATAATGATAGTTCCGTGGTGCCACCTTGTGAATGATATAGACTTGTGTCGCAACCCAAAATTGCCAAAAAAATCCATAAAACCCCCATTTTGACGTTCAAGGTCATTCAAGGTCATTGAATTCGGCGCCAATCGAGAGCCAGTGAACGACATCCTATTAGTGATTAATAGTAACCTAGACCCTATCTCACACCGTTACTGAGATACAGCAACTTATTGGCCAAAAATTGCAAATTTTGCCCACCCCCTCTCATTTAGCACCCTCATTCGAGGTGACCCCCTTCGAATTTATGGAAAAGCTTTACGGTTCCTGAAACTAGAGTCTTCCTGGCAGCCGACGGTAAAGATTTGGTGATTCTAGCTTGCGCCACTTTTGACTGATCCACCAGTGTGACAAACAGACGAACAGACAGATGGACAGAATTGCGATGGCTAAGACGCGCTGAAAGCAGTAGCTGCTTTTGCGTGTAAAAACTTGAGTTTTGATAAACCCAAGGCCCGTGGAAACTTAAAACCGGGGTTTGGGCAGTCCACAAAATCTGCAGGTTTTGGGTTTGCATTTTTGCACCAAGAGCACTGCTTCTAATGGAGTATAATACCATACTATCACCGTCATGGCATGGTCTACAGACTTTACTTCATATTACTGAAGATGCTGCAAAATTAGTTGATATATCATTTAATACAGATAAAACCGTAACTTGCATGGTTGCCGATCCATACAACAAGAGAAAAATTGTTTCGCATTCCTTTCCAGGATTAAAGTTGGCAAACTGTGAGCCGAAATATGTATCTGAGTTCAAATATTTTGGTCATATTGTTGACCACTCATTTTGTGATGACTATGATATTTAGCGAGAACTTGAGTGCTTGTTTGCTAGAGTTAACATTCTTATCAGATGCTTCTGTAGATGTTCATTACAAGTTAAGTTGAAGCTTTTTATGTCTTATCATCTACATAAGCTTCCTTTCTGTGGCAGATATATTATTCCAATCTACAAAATCCCGTTACGTTGCTTACTTTTGCGCTTTCTAGCCAGCAGGTTCTACTCGTATATGGTCGCCATCTTCCCAAATCAAACAAAACCCGAAACCCGGGTTTGGGAAAAGGCTCTGGTTTGGAATCCCTACTGCCAATCCAGCCATTGGCTGCGATATGCAATAAACTGTATTATTATTACCAGAATGCAAACAACAGACTCTGATTCTGTGTTACTTACTCAGCTAGCTCGTCCGTTGGCAGAATATTTGGATACGCTGACTCCAGGTAATGCAGAAGTTGCTCTTGCACAATCAGCTCTCGCGGTCGCTTGTCTTCTACCGGCAACCCTGCCCGACAACACAGATAAAGCTGAAAGTACTATCGCAGCCAATCATTTCAAGCCATTAGTAATTCACAACGTTTTCTGCACTGTGCAGAAATTCTTCAGTAATGCGATACGTTACACAGAGCCAAGAGAAAATTGGACAACTGCATTTTACAACAACGTAGTGTTAGTATTATTCAGTTTAAACTCAAAAGCTGCCAAATAATTTGCAACAATGAATTACTAGCAATATTCTTACATATCAAAGATTCTCAGAAAAGCTTTTGCTGCAAAAAAACTCGACTATTCACAGAGAAATTTATGCATAAACCTCAACTCTGCACTGTTTTCCTGCTGCTTACTTAATTCATTGGCCGCAGACAAGTTTGTTTACGTGACAGAAGTATACCATCAAACAAATTTAAATGAGCATTTTTGTTAATAGGGATTTAAAAAAAACAATTTAAGAGAATAAAAGAATGGGTATTAAACCTCTTACTGTACTATAACAACAAGCAAACTCTCGAGTTGAAACCTGTTATACTTTGTCAGTCTTGGTGACATAAGCTCGATAAAAAGATCAGTTATGCATTGTATAATCACAACCACCCACCCATATAATTAGCTCAATAATTTGCTCAGCAGAAAGCATCAGCTCTGTTGAGAAAGTTCAATCACGCATCACACAACAAGTGCATCTTAAATCGCAAATTCCGCACAGCGGCAGAACGCTGCAAGTTAGTTGCAAAGGTTAGGAAAAAATGAGTGCAAGCAACTCTGCGAACAGCAGTGCAAGTGCACACGCGAAAACTGCATTCAAAAACGAACGGTGCCTTACACTTCAAACAGCACCAATAATCTCGTGACAGTGGTCCACACGACTGGGAGAAAAACCAACAAACAAAAAAGCATTTCAGTCAAACGTAAAGCAAAGCCCTCGCTGAAAATGAATTTGGCACATTTTTCTTCTCTTAGAACACTCCTGGTGCAATAACAGGCTGGTGAGCAACTGAGCATTCTAAAATTTTTTCCTTTTCATAATAAGACTTAGCTATAGCTGGCCATCCCTGATTCATTATCACAGTTCATATACAGTCCATAAGCTCCATCAGACCAGCCTTGCAGCAGCTACCTCGCATCACATGCGGGACAACTCTTGCAGAAACACATCAATACTGGCAGCAATTAGCATAGGCATAGCCAGGAATTTGTCTTGGAGGGGAACTCCCGAAACCCTCCCTTCTCCTCTTTCCCCTTCCATTTCAATTTTTTCACTCCTCCCCAAATCCAGCTAGGGGATCTAGCAGACAACTAGAGTGTCTAAGCAGCGCTGTAAGCTCACCAATCGGGATATGGGGGTGGAGCCCCAGCTGCAAGCACATTTTGTCCTCTCAAAACACATCTCATGGCAACATATTTATAGTCATTCACGTGCAATGCGGATGACTGTTGAGTGTGTTTTACAAGCTGAAAATATGGTTAAAGACAAATCCAATTTGATTCAGCTTTTAGTGCTCAGTCATTCTTAGAATCTTCGGGAAAAGGGGGTCACCACCCTGGTGCCCCCGTGCTGGCTACACCTATGGTGATTAGTGAACACAGCAACACTTAGTACTAACCGAACAGGTTCAGCAGTTTTAACTTACTGAATACAGTACTCAGACCGGACCCTAAAATACACTAATGTTTATGATAATGACTATCAGATGTGCTTTTAACCAGCAGGTGTTGAATAAAATTATCACAGCACTTTACTAAGCTATAGTTTACATCAGCTACACCAGCAACCTCTGAAGCCACTGCCAGCCTTACAGCACCTTACTAAATCAACATCTTCAACCTTTACTTTTTGGGAATCAAATTTCATCGACGAAAAATGACAATATCATTAAATGACAGCCTACTACTCCCCTCATGTTTGTTACCCAAACCAAGAAGATCATGCATTACTCACACGACTGCCTGTCATTTCTCGAAACTGAAAAGTTATCGATGGAGAGACCGACATTACTACGTAATCACAAGATGGCACCACTCACTCAGCAATTCTATTACTTAAGTGCACTGCGAATAATGGACGTGCAACTATTAACAACTACTAATCGACTGTACGTATTCATATTCTCCGAATGCTTTCTAGTCAAATGATACCTGCCCCGCATGTCAGTAGTTAGAGATACTACAAAACTACAGTAGGCAAGCTTCTTACCAGGCCCTTCTAATAGTCTGTATTACGATCTTGCCCGCCCGTTTAAAGGCTGTGAGAAACCCATCACACAGCTACAAAACGTCACCTGCCATATGGAATCACACAGTGTTACTTGCCACCCAACACAGTTAATGGCACACCATCTGTCCAGCTTAGGACTCCTAACTCAAAAAAGCAGGGAGAGACCACAATTGGCATGAACGTTCTCCAAAGCAGAAGTAATGGGTATGCCAATTTTTCACTTCAAAGAGGGTCAAAGATCAAGGAGATGGCTGCATAACATGTCTGCACAGGTTTGATGTGTGTGTCTCTAGCTGGGGTGCAACAAATCCAGAATGTTCTAATCTGATCCGAATCCGAATCCAAACTGGATCCACCAACTTTAGATCCGGCCAGATCCAGATCCAGGCTGGATCCATCAACTCTGAATCTGGCTGGATCTGGATCCAAGCCAGATTCACTAACTTTGGATCCAGTCAGATCCAGATATGCAAGATATGGCTGAATCTGGATCCAGGTCAGATCCTAAAATTTAGGATGTGGCCTGATCCAGATCCAAGCCGGATCAACAAAAACCACCAGATATCCGACCGAATCCGGATCTAGATTCTGTGCACCCCCAGTCTCTAGCAGATTACACTGCAAGCAAGAAGCAAGAACAGCTCGTGGTGTGAACCTGGTGCAGCAGCAGCAAGCTCTGACTGATCCAACTGACGCAGGTCCACATCTGTTCTCTGGATGAGCACGTAGCGAGCATTCTGTAGCTGCTTCATCACCTTCTTTATGAATCCGACATAGTCTGTCATACATCCACACAAATACAAATAAAAAAATCCACTAATTGCTGTAGTGCTTCTTACACGAGACAGATTCGTAGCCAGAAGCACTCGGTGCTTTGACAATCTCGAAAGTGGCAGCTGATTGGCATGAGCTAATGACACCGCACGGCACGATGCGGCCAGTCACTTTGTCAGCAAACAATTATTGGACCAGCGGTTTGCAGCTAGCAGACATACCACTGCCCCAATCAGCCACATTAGACCTTCACCCCATAGTCCGTAATACTACTCATTTCCCAATCTCATCCTGCTGAGAATAGGAGGCTGAGTTGACCTGATCATGCAGTCGGTTAGCAACTTGCTCAAGGTTGCTTGCGAATGACCCATGGTGGCGTAGCATAGTGGTTAGAACGTCGGTCCTGGCCGGCGAACTTTCCCTATCCTGCACTAGACTGATGGATGGCTGTTTGACCATTTTGTGGGTAAAGCGTCCGCTATCAGTCAACCAACAAGGCCAACTCAGCCTGCCATCCCTCCAGGGTTGGTTAAATGAGTATGGGTTACGGAAGGTTGGGACCTTTGTACAGCTGACTGGGGCTGCCTGGCCGGCCGCTGCGCCAGCCTGTGTCTGCAGGCTGCACGTGGTGGCCGTGCAACCAGTGGTTCTGGTTAGTGACGAAAAGCGCATTAGAGGTGTTATATGTGACGATGCACTATACAAATTACAACCTTTACCTTTTTTACGAGAAACAGTGTGACCTGAAAGTTATGAGCTGATGATAATTATGATAATCCAAGAGGGACCCTGCATCAAGAGAAGCTCGAATTACACTCAAAAAATTTCTAGTTCAATTTTGGCTTTTTCTGTGCAAAGAATCATAATTTGTAGCTTTTCTGAACTCAACTACACTCACTGCTTTGGGAAAACCCCGACTGCTAAGCTACTTGATGCGAAGTCCACATACAGCTGTCGTTCAAAAATCAAGCTGGCTAAAGTAACATTTTTCTGGTGGCTTTCTGACTAGCGATAAAATCTATTCATGGTTTTACAACATCTACTGCTGTAAAAATTCGGTTTTGCAGCTAAATTCGGCAGGTTGGGTCTATCATGACAGTTTTCCTAATTCCTAGTGAACAAGACACTAGACAACAAAACATGCAATCAAAATTTGTATTTGTGTGGTGTTAGTTTAACAGTCTGCACTTTGTCAGTTTTGACTACACAGTTTGTGTACTGCATCGTCATCATCATCACTTTTGCATCAGTTCGCAAACAATAACAAAAATCAGTACGCCCAGCTGAATTCTGCTGTTTTCGGTCTTTGGATCAAATTTGGAAATTACTCAAAATTAATAAAAAAATTGTGACTAATTTTTGGAGACTAATCGATTACAATTACTTAATGAATTTCAGTCCTAAATTTAACTTTTATACTGCACTACAACCCATTTTCACTGCCTGCCTGTGCATTATAAGTCAACGGTGATCATATGGAAATCATAATTGATATATGAGTATACCTCGTGGGAACTGATCTGGTCGCACAAGTTCTTTGAAAAATTCGTAAGCGCTCGTCACTTTGTCCAAGTACACCGTATCATATGCAAACCAGAACTTCAACGTCCGACTTTCCTGCAAAAGTATCGCAACAAAAAACCTATTTTAAGCATTAAAATTATACGACTTTAAATTGTTAAATATCAATCAGCTACTCCACGCAAATGTACATAACTAATACAAGAAATTTGAGCAAAGCTCACGAGACGCACGAAAGCCTATAGCATTTACAGTTCAGTAGTTATAGTTTCGAAAATCGCATATCACTTGGACTTGGCCCATCGGGACCATAATACACATCGGCCATAGGCGCGTGTGGCGTTGGCGACGGTGGCGCCTTCTTGTGAATGATATAGACTTACGCAGCCCGATATTGCGAAAAAAATCTGTAAAACCCCCTATTTTGGCGTTCAAGGTCATCCAAGGTCATTGAATTCGGCGCCAATCGACAGCCAGTATACGATTTGCTATTGGTGATTAATAGTAACCTAGGCCTTATCTCGCACCGTTACTGAGATACAGCGAGTTATTGGCCAAAAATCGCAAATTTTGACCATCCCCCTCTCATTTAGCGCCCTCGTTCGGGGAGACCCCCTTCGAATTTATGGAAAAGCTTTACGGTTCCTGAAACTAGAGTCTTCCAGACAGCTGATGTTGAAGATTTGGAGATCCTAGCTTGGACCGTTTTTGCCTGATCCACTCGTGTGACAGACAGACGGACAGAGAGACAGACGGACAGAATTGCGATAGCTAAGACGCGCTAAAAGCACAGCTGCTTTCGCGCGTAAAAACTTAGCAAAACGTTGTACTTTGATTGCACCACAGTTTAGAGATCAACAGGGATGTTAATAAGGACTCAAGCCTCAAGGCCAAGGACAGGACCAAGGACTAGACCTTCAAGGCCAAGGCCAGGACCAAGGACTCAAGGCTCAAGGCCAGGACCAAGGACTTGACCTTCAAGGACAAGGACAGGACCAAGGACCAGATCAAGGACTTATTATAACACGCACTAATTCAATACTCAATACACGAA
>Ga0209367_1013214_pt1 | contig 10667 bp, 4 predicted proteins | sample WorMetLIZISLAND2_FD_187412 | JGI IMG/M metagenome (GOLD analysis project Ga0209367, IMG submission 187412) | Marine gutless worms symbiont microbial communities from Max Planck institute for Marine Microbiology, Germany - Olavius geniculatus... ...
TCCCTATACTGTGACGAGAATCGAGCGTTAAGCTGTTTGCATAATTTTCATTGCCAGAATAGTGAAATAATGCAGCAAATATCAGATATTCTTGTGCCAGTGTCAGGGATGTGGTCTCGGTCGAGACGTCTCGGTCTCGAGACGGTCTCGGACCGATGCGTCTCGGGTCTCGTCTCGGTCTCGGAGCAATATGTCTCGGTCTCGGCCCAGTAGGTCAGTTGTATTCTTCGAAAAAGAACATGCGCTGCCGTGAACGCGCTTAATTAAACAAAGCATTGCCGCCGGCTACGACTGTCTTCTTGACTCTACCCTTCTAGGGTGGACGTTCGGTAGACCTGATGCTTCATTACTTTAAGTGTAGCCTACGTTCATCGTTGAAACAAAAATAAATGCAGCCACGAGAAATTGGCCAATACCTTTAATGCAATACTCGACATTATTTGTACCAATACGTAGTGTGTATTAATTTTGAAGAATTTCTTATATTTTTCTTTGAGTCTTATTAACGAGTTCTATTTCTCTTTCGTGCATTCTTTCTACGTTCTCGTATTTTCGTCAGACACAAAACTACTAATTCAGAAAAGTCCACAGCTGACGTTACTTGCATTGAGCTCGCTGTCAGTATAGTTTGGCTGAAGTAGGCCTACGCCATTGTATTAGCTGTTTCGCGAACGTCTTAGTCGTTTTCCATTTACCGGATTAAACACTAACAGCAACAGCTTTAAAACAACTTTGTAATATTGGAAAGTTACACAACATCTCTTAGTCAATTGGTGTGTTTTCTTAGTTCGTCGTTTCGATGACAGTTCAGTGCTGCGGCAACTCACTTGCTGTGGGGCGTAGGCCTACAGGGAGCAAAAAGTAGCCCCTAAAGTTTTTCGCTATTTTCTCAGCAACCGTTTGAGATTTTAATTTAAAATTTTACAGCTTTACCTTACCTTACCTTACTTCCGGGGTGGACAGGCTCTTACACCTGCCCAGCGCTGAGGCCGTATCAGTTCGGCCCAATGCGCGTCCCCGAATGTGACCACAAGGTTACAGGTAGCGGATATAAAGCCGTAGACGGCTGTGAAGCCGAAACCAGCACAAAAGCACTGGTAACGTGTAGCAATCTGCTCTCACGGGTTTGGTCAGCTCTAAGTTAGCTCCTCACCTCCAGATTTCAGAAATCTTTCGGGTCATCGGTGCAAAGCCCCACCACCACGGCCAGGTGGCTGACCACGGTGGGGATCTTACAGCTTTATTTAATAAAAATTTATACATCTAACTGCGAAGTAAAAGGTGATTCCGTTAAAACGACAAAGTTATGGACTTTATAACATGACCGTTTCCGATTTTTAGCATTAAAAATGTTTAAGCTAAAGTGCTATTTAATTTTCAAAAACCGGGTACCGCGTTACTGCCGATGAGGTCACAGTGACATTTTGATAAACAATAATTTATTTTGTTTACAAATTATCACTTGATCATCGTTTATTCGAACATTCACAGTGACAGTGAAATTCTGACATCTGACCATTAGTCAACTGTGTTGTTTCAGTGATGTAACTGAATTGGTGTTGTAACTTGAACATGTTTAATGCTGAAAAAACGGTAGGCCGTCATGTTAAAAAATCTATAACTTCGTCTTTTTCAACAAAAACACATTTCGCTTGGTAGTTAGATGTGAACAGTTTTAGTAAATAAAGCTGTAAAATTCAAAATTAAAATTTCAAGCAGTTGCTAAGAAAACAGCGGAAAACTTTAGAAGGCTACTTTTTGCCGCACCCTGTATATTTCTCTATCGTTTTCGGTAATTATTTTTGCATGACAGTGCAGGAAAAAAACAATCGCCTACGGCTCTGGACAAACTTTAATATTTTAACAACAACTGCAGTAAGCCAATTGGCAGCTAAATATTTCGATGAGATATTTACAAGCAGGCCCAAAACAGGCTGTTGGCTCTAAAAATATGTTTTGCTTAAATCAAGACGTGCAGTGTAATGAAAAAAACAACATTTCTCCACAAAAAATATCACCAGCTTCTGGGAGTTTTGCCTCTGACTCCATCTTCCCCGCCCACTTTTGACTTCTTTCCACCGCCTTTGTAGGCCTACTAAACCGAAGAACAGACGGCGTAAACCTTGCAGCTATAGGTTTAATATATTCTTCTCAATTCGCAGAAATAGATGCTGGGGCGGCGACAGTCAGTAGCAGATAGCGCGTGCAGTGCAGCGATGCTTAGATACTGAAAGCTTCGATCACACGTCGCCGCAACCTGTAGTTTAGTTAGCACGGTCATCCAATACCAGCTAGCAACTAGTGATTTCGATCCCGCCCGCGTCGAGATAGATAAGCAGAGATCAGCGACTACAAACTCCACTAAATCTACGCGGTAAGTTGTTTACGCTTGACATTATAGACATAATATGGAAGAATTTTTGGCGCTTTCTGTGTTTTGCCTCAAGCGAATTTCACTGAAAGTAATTTGGAGCATTGTCAATTCTTTTCCATTTCTAAGTTGACTGCGATTGTTGTAGCATTTTTCGTGTGGGCTACAATACAGCCCGATCTGGCGAGGGTAACGAGCGAAAAAATCTATTGTGGTTTTCTTTTTATGAAAATTGGAATGGAGTGGAGTGATGTGTATACGACCTCTTATGAAAATAACCATAGCTTTTTTACTAGTTTCGTTTGGTGGATAAAACATGATAGCAGTCTTACTACTTTGTTTTTTAAACGGAGAATTGTTTCTCTTACCGTCGTTTGGGGCGCCCATGATTGTGCATAAGCTTTATTATTGACGACGAAAACTCGCTAGATAGTACATTAAGTTGCATGTCAAGTAGGCCTACCACTATTTTGTTGCGACTAGCATAAATGCAATTAGAAATCACTCAAAACTTCAATGAAACTGACCACACTATCATAGCCTGGACGTACTGAATAATAGAAGGATTCTCGCACATGCCTGCTGAAAGGTGAGTGGCATCACTTTTGATTACGCTGATGCATGGAACCACGTAAGAATGCCATATTTCGTCGTTCTAAAAAATTCAAAACGAGCATTCTGGTCAGTGTATTTCAATCACCGAAAAAATTTATCTGTTTTCATTGATTGTTACATTGCATTGTTCGAAAGTCGTTTGGTAAATAAGTTTACAAAATGGCGCCGTTTCATCAATTCTTGAAATATGAAAATCTAAAATGTGCGTATTTTAATTATAACAAAAAAACAGACTGTGGCACGAATTCTCTCGAAGCTAAAGGTTGTGATGAAGATTGGCATTTATGAAATATAAGTAAATGCAGTATAACTACACTGGAGTCCATATAACGGAAAAAAAGAAAAAAATCACAAAATTTCTTCGTAACGTTTAGCAATATTTTAATTTTGACACATAACTTTAGTTCTGTATTACCGCTGACTTGAAAAGTTTAGTAAGTGAGAGATAAAACGTGCTTCTAACAAGCGATTAATAAACAAACAACCGTATGTAAAGCATAGTTTTTCCGACTAAATATCCTGGAAATTCGTTGCAAATGATTTTGTGCGGACGTTCTAAAAGTCGTAAGCGTCTTCCCCCATCTGTTTGTTTGTTCGTTTGTCCCGTACGGGCTTTAACTAAAAACGATAATGGGTTGAAAAACTAAAATTGGTGTGAGCATTTTCCAGGAAGGAGCAACCGGTGTGCCTATTTTAACTGAAAGGGTCAAAGGTCAGGCGAACGGCCGTGTAGTACGTCGACACTTGACAGACGTATTTTCTAGTTATCGTCTGGATTCGAGGCTGCTAAACGCAATTAAGATATCGGACGGCGTTCGACGTCGTACAACGGCTGTAGCTGAATGTGCATTTGCATATGCGCAAAGTGTCGTAGGAGATGAGACGGAAGTAAGGACTGAGGAGGTGACCGTTATCACATTAGCATCCAATCTTGTTACTTGGACGCGCCGGTGTGATCCAGAACCGATCCGGCTGCCGCCCCAGATCTAGGGACGTACGTTGGTCGGTGGGTTGGCGGGGCGCCGCAGCCATGAGGGCGGCTGCCATCCTCGTCCTCATTGCTGCTCTGCTACATCCAGCACTCCCCACGTCACCGCTGACGTCACTGGCAAGTACTCGCCACGATGGCAGCCGTGTTTTATAGGCACCGAGCTAAATATGGCAGACCGACACGACCTACGACAGCAATAGCCTACACCACTATCTGTTAATTAAGCAGCTATACGGCTGACTTCGCACCATGCAGACTGCGTAGTTCGCACAACTTGTTTTTTTTAAAAATAAATCAGCGAATCAAAACAAAGTTGCAGCAGAATTATTCCAAATCTAACGCCAACTAATTTGTTTCATCTGCTTTTAGTTAGACTAAATGTAGTAATTATTGTAACTTGTCTGGACGGTTAAAACAACCATTTTTGATTGTTTGATTTTATTCAAATATCCGAAGTATTAGTATTTAGACAAAACTTGAGAACTAGTTCTAGTAATAGAACTTTAGGTTTGTGTGCATAAGAAATTAGCATACGATTTAGTATTTATCAACATGGCAAATCACAATCGGTTTCATTGTATAGCTTTTGCATGTGAACGTTGCAGAGACATGTTGTGAAGCGAAATGTGGGAGAACAAGACGTATTCGTCTTAGACGGTAACGTACAGAGCTACTCTTTGCAGCGTAAATGATTATTTTAAATTGATCAGCAAGACAGCCGAAAGCAAAACGATAACGGCTTTCATGGGGCGCCTTAAGCGGATTAAACACCGTGGTCTATAATAGAGAAAGAAGACTTGATTTAAATGAAAATAGTCTATAATTACTGAAATAAATTGTACCGGTTAAAGCCGGAGGTGGTTGCATATTAAATAAAAGCTTTTGACGAATTTTCAACAAAAATGCTTGAGTCAACGACAGTTTTGGGTGTTATTGACAATTTGTTGTCGTCCATCACTGTCGAGCCGCGTTGGTTTTTAGTCAGCTCGTCGGCCGGGGTGTGTATGTCGCTTGTGTGAGAACAGGTCGACGATTTATTTTCGCTTCAGATAGCGAGCTTTTTTGCTGTTTGTTCGAGTGTGGTAGCGATTACTTGTCGACTTATTTCGCCTGTCGTTGTTTATAACAACTTTTTCTTAGTGTTGCCGGAGTTCGTCTATCAGTATGTCTGCATATCACTGTGATTCCGTGTCTTCGTATTAACTGTACCTGTCTTTGTGTGGCTAGGAGTTGGTCTGTAGGTTGCAGTTATACTAATAGGGCTTACGTTATGTGATAGTATTCTCCTTACATGTAGTATGATGTCAGGCATCAGACCATAGGTGATTGCCAATCGGAGGTCGAGCTGTGTAACTAGCCCCGCCTCACTTATGACGTGAGTTGAATAACTGTATTGTTATTAGCTAGCTATGACGAGACCACGCTATAATTAGATTGTCGTCTATTGTGGGTGCGAAACGAGCATCAAACCAACAACTGGGTTGTTTCTTTGATGCTGACCAGAATGGTTTTGTGTGTATGGTATATGTAAATACCTAGGCTGTATGGCCGTTTGTATGGCTTCGGTGATGGTAATAGGGTACTTGTGTAGACCCTAAATGTGGAGTTTGATATGTGGGGAGGCCTGTGGATCCCTAGAGTGACGTATCGAGGGGAGGAGACCCCTGTGCGAGCTTCTAAACTCTGATATTAAGCCCTTTATATGTGACTTAGTTATGTATATATTGCTTGTGGTTGTTTGTCATGTAATATCCGTTCTATTAAGCTATTCGTCAGTTTATATCTGACCTTAGATAGGTCGATGTAATATCTCTGTTTAAACGGTGAAACTGAACAGTCTGATGATTTGATTGAGATATTTGAATTAGCAGCTGCGACTGCTTGATTGTTTGACTATCTATTTGTAATTCTGTTCTATTTTCGTTATTGGCATTACACTTGCATGATAATTCGCACGCTGTAAGTATTTGCTTATTAAATCACATTATCGTTTTATTTTCAATATGTGTCCAGTTACTTTAGCATTAGGCCTAGGTTAACTCTAAATTAAGTTTAGTGGTAAGCCTAGGATCAAACCCCCCGAGATAACCTCACAGTCACGGTGGCGAGTAACCACGTTGAAACTTGAAAGGTGTATGGAATCGATTCTCGCAGCGACTTCTATAATACGTTAGTCGGCACTTTGCAGTTTCGTTGATGCAAGTTCACCTGTGCACGCACGCGCGATAGAACATGCTAATAGTCTACGTGCATCATTGCGACGAAGTTGTATATGAAGAGAACAGCCTAATGACGTGTTAGCGTCTATGAACGGCGCTGCCACTGACACTTAGCCGAGAGACTTAACACACAGGCGAGTCGACAGAAAACCGAACAAATGACTGCTGATGACGTAAGCATCGTTCAGTTACATTGTTTTAAGAAACTGCATGCTGCTACCAAAAACGTATTTATAAATATGAAAACAAAGAGGGAGGAAATTTGCATACATTAACAGAAATTTGTTGACGTATAAGCTTGCCTTACTCTTTTTCTGTTATAATGAGTTTTCTTTTTTTCGTATTTTCTTACTTTTAAAGTGAGAGGGTGGCGTAAGGGTTCCTCACATACGCCTGTGGCGACTACTGCAACTGCGTCTACTGAGTCGGAAGCGCTTGGAGCTGTGATGTGTGCATGGCGTGAAGCAGACGACCGGACGCTCTCTTCTCCATCCCCTGATAGCTGGTTGTCATCGTAACGGCTTCAGCGACTGACAATAATTACTGGTCGACTGACTCTTCTATCAACGTCTTTGAAATCTCTGTCAAGAAATACAGCTCTCCTACACAGTGCTTCTGTTTTTACGCGCGACAACAGGTACTGCTATAACGCGTTTTAGCCATCGCAATTCTGTCCGTCAGTCCGTCTGTTTGTCACAGGAGCAAATCAGTCAAAAACGGTACAAGCTAAGATTACCAAGTCTTTATTTTTGGCTGCCCGAAAGACTTTAGTTTTAGGATCTGTAAAGCTTTTCCATAAATTCGAAGAGGTCACCCAGAGGGAGGGGCTAAATGAAAGGGGGTAGCAAAAATTTGCGATTTTTGGCCAATAAGTCGCCGTATCTCTGAAACGATGCGAGATAGGGCCAAGGTTACTATTAATCATTAATATGAAAGTTGTACATGCTCTTTCGATCAGCATTGAAAGCAATAACCTTGGATGACCTTAAACGCCGAAATAATGATTCTATTGACTTTTTCGGCACTTTCGGGTTGCGACACACATTTTAAGAGCAAATTCCGCCGAAATCGCTAGGGATAGACCATGCAGGACAAACTACACATCGAATTTTCAGCATTAAACGTAGTTTTTACTGATTTAAATTTTGGCCCCCTGTGTTTAAAGAATCTTGCGAACGGGGGCGTCAAACTTAGGTATTTTCTTTAAAATGTGCGCTTTCGGCAGCTTAAACGGTAGCTGAAGCGCAAGACCGGTATCGCTTTTTTAGGAATTTAGGGACTGTCGGTGCAACACTATAGATACGTGTACTAGCCTTTATTATCATCATCATGTGGAATGTCGATTGCGGGATCGGTGAACCAAGTTTGTTCGCAGTGGGCCTTCATACATGCACACTGCTGTCGCGCGTTACTTTTGCATTAGCTAGGTTTTTTATGGTTTGACGTAAAAATAAAGACAACTTTAATCTCGTGCCACGCCTAAAGGAAGGTGTGCTTTGAACTATGTTCGTCTTTTAACACCAAAAGTGCCGTAGAAACTTTTTTCTGTGTACTTAATTATCTACACTGTGTCCGGAAAACAATAACCCCCTAGACATTATTGTCTGTCCAATGCTATGCATAGCATCAGCATAAAATCACCTGAATGTCCGTGCGTGCGTCCGTCCGTCCGTGCGTGCGTCCTACTTTTTTAAGCTATCTTCTTTTACCTTCCCTTCCCCTTTCCCTTTCCTTTACCTTTCCTTCACCCTTTTCTTTTTCTTTCCCTTTCCTTTTTTCCTTCCCCTATCTCTTCCCGTTTTTTTCCTTTCCCCTTTCCCTTACCCTTCCCCTTTTCTCTTTTCCTTTCCCTTCCCCTTTTCTTTACTTTTTCCCTTTTCCTTTTTCCTTCCCCTTCCCCTTTCTATTTCACTTCCCCTTCCCTTTATCTTCCATTCGTTTTCTCCTTTCCCTTTCTTTTCCTTTTTCCCTTCTACTTTCTTTTTTTTGCTTTTTTTCGTCTTTTTTCCCTTCTTTTGTCTTTCTTTCCGTGTCCACGTCCGTGCGTCCAATATTTGAGGCGCCATATCTACGTAACGGTGCCAGATAGACGCATGATGACGATGGACTTTTTATAGTAAAGCGCTGGTGACGAATTAAATGGTCTCGTAACTGACAGTGTTTATTGTTTAGTTAAAATAATACAGAAGGATGAAAGGATTATTGCTGTTGTACAGTTTGAAATTGAACTGTTTGATTTTTTTTCTATTGGTCTAAACAGCTCACTGATTATATTTATACGGACATATATACTGTAAACTGTCGAAATGCATTGGACAGACTTCGTGTTCATATGAACATTATCTTGTACAATATAAATTTTAAACTTGAACAAGTGTAAACAAAATTTTGTACACATAATTTCCAATGAATGTCTGGAGCGATTACCAAATTTTGTGGAGAAACATTATTTATTAGCGAAGTTATTAATTGTTGATTATCGATAACAAAATACATTTGTTACCAGTACGTCGTTACATAAGTAAACCTCTCTGTAGTGTGTACATTTGCGTAACTCTAACAAACAACATCTGATTCTTGCAAAATTCCCCGTCAACAATGCACCATCTATTGGCAATCAAAGAGCCAAATTTCAATTAAATCTGCCGACGCCAACAATAGTTACAGTGGCTTTTGTGAAGATGCCTCTAAAGATAAAATGTCCGGTGCAGCCGCACAGACATGTGGGATTGTGGACCTAACTGTTGAACTATACGCGATAAACTTTTTAGCACCATATTCTTTCTCTTTCCTCAACAGTTTAGTTAAAACACAAAACACGATCGTTTGTAAAAAATACGATTCGTTATTCTTTACGTAATTCTTTGCGTTGATTGCGTCAACAAACGTCACTACCGATCGAACGACAACAGTATGTGACGCCATACCGGTAACGCAAATATTTTATTATTACTATTCAATAATTAATAACTCCGCTAGTAAATAATATTTTTCAACGAAATTTGGTGATTGCTTTAAAAATTTATTGGGAATTAAGTGCACGAAATTTTATTCAGATTTATTTTAATGTGACATTTCATTGTACAGTAGTTAGGGGGTTACTTTTTCCGGACAGAGTGTACTATAATGTGTTCTAATATCCGCTACTGTGCCAAGTTTTTGCCAACATTTCGAGTCATCTTTGACGCGTATTACGAATACAAGTTGGATTGGGTGTTAAAATAGCGATTTCATGCAAATATCCAACTGTACCTGGGAGGTGATAGGATATGTTGGCGTCGAGCAACCAGATTAGTCTGTAGAACCAGTCAAGTACCACCCACTAAACGGATAAGAGGTTTCGGGTATCCCGTGAAATACTTATTTACTGACGTTTATTCATTCCGGATGACCACTGTGGCAATAATGCAATATGCTGTTTTTTATCATTATCAGCATCGTTTTTTCTGTTATCATTATTTAATCGGCTCTGGGAGTTAACTGGCTCATATGCATTTGCTCCAGCTTTCAACAGACAATGCTCGTCCTCTTTGTGAGTTAATCTTAGCAGACTTATCTTCACAGCATCATATTTCAGTTGTCAGCGTTAGATATTTTTACCAACTACGTTAGACGCGATGTGTTCGTCTGTCTGTGCATTAAAAATCTATCCTTATACCCTGGTACATGCTTATGACTTCAGCTGAGTCGACTGCTGCTGTAGCTTACTGACAAGAGCCCCACATGTTATCAGTGAAACACTTCAGCAAATACTTAATGCAGTTGCACGTGTGTTTACTAAATCTCGGAATCATAACCGAAATACGAGAAAAGGCAACAGAGTTTCGTAGTGTGCATGGTTTTGTTATTTGCTGGAAACCAAAACACCGGCAGAAGTATTTGCCGTTCCATTTTTACCTGTGCGTAACGTGGACGAATTTGTTTCAGAGTGTATACAAATGATAAGTTCACCTGGGCACTACCTGTACGTGTCACCTGGGCGAGATGATGTCTGTGGACTGTTTATCATCGGCAGCGTAAACCAGATCGTCGCTCTCGAATTTACAGGTTTCGACATCGACTGCGACAAAGACGGTCTGCTTGTGGTAAATGTCTGTTGATTGGTTTAACCGCATTATGTCTGTACGTACGATTATTCATTTCGATCTCCTCGTGTTTTACCAATTTTGTAATAAAGTTTTATTGGCAAAGCCCGATAAAATAATGAGTAAGATATGGAATAATGGCTAGTCAGCTTTGTGATGACTGGTGATTATGTGTGGGACAAATTGTTGTAAGTAAAATATATCAGCAATTACATAACCTAGTCTTTGATGTTTCGTTCATCATCATCATCATCGACAACGGTGGGCTCAATGCCCGTTGGTGTCTGACGCCATTCTTACTATCGCTGCCCACCGCTGCCTATCTAGGGCAGCGTGGCTTAACTCCTGCAGGGTTGTCCCACACCACTGCTCAATGTCATCTGACC